>LWDU01039466.1_pt1 | contig 69924 bp, 69 predicted proteins | sample 727161 | NCBI WGS metagenome assembly LWDU01 (sample SAMN04566230, study PRJNA314399) | hydrothermal vent metagenome | isolation source: deep sea hydrothermal plume seawater | place: Mexico: Gulf of California, Guaymas Basin | collected 2004-07-11 | reverse complement strand
GTGGTTGTCTTCATGCTGGGTGGAGCTTCTGCTCTTTGGATGACGAAACGACGACAACAGGCAGCGTCACCGCTGACGACGACGTGAAATGACACTCGCGCTCTAAAACGTTGCCAAAATCTGCTTCTTTGTTTTCTGCGTGCAGTACATCATCTACGAGTCGAGATTCAAGAGCGCAGATTCTCAACAGTCCAGGCGTCTGGTCGATCGCGCCTATCCCCGAACCCTCCACCGCCCTGCTTCTCGGCTTGGGATTGCTCGCATTCAGCGCACAAAAGAGAAGACCAGCTTCGCGCATCTAGTTCTCGACAATTGAGTGTCTGTTTCTCACGCGTGAGAAAGCGACCGTGTTCAATCGTCAAGACGCGCTTGCCTGCGTCCAACCAGCTTCGAAGCCACATCCTCGACTGTCTTATGCGAATAGTGCTGAAGAATATACGTCACGCTCGTTCCCATGTTCTGTGCCAGCTCGTCGACCAGCCGCTACGCGACCACCTTCATACCACCACGGCGTTTCTTGGTGATCTGTTCTTCAAAGTTCTTCACCAACTCCGCGCTGTCGTTTTCGTAGTAAGTGGATTCGATTTGCTTGAGTGACGTTCCGCAGCTCGTAGCAATGATATACGGCGACTGCCCATCATTGATCTGTTTGGTAATGAAATAGTGCCGACATGCCAGCATGTTTCGGCGCCGTTTCCCGTACTTCTTCTCATACAGCATTCGATGTTTCTTTAGCCATTTCGAAAACGACATCCCGACCTCCAGAAGCACCTTCTCAGAATCCTCATCTGCCTTTCCTAAGAACACAAGTTCATTCTTCTTCGTGGTCTTACTGAACTGCATGAAGCGACCATACGCTTCTTCGATATCCCAGATCGAATTATCTAGGAAAGCAGATCGATTGGAGCCCTTTACTGTCTTGGACCTTCGAATTCGTAAAGATTTGAAGTCGTTAGACAGATCCCGATGTCGGACCTGTCTGAGTTCGTTCACCCTTGCGCCCGACGCGAGACTCAGCGCAACGAAAAATCTCATTCGTTCAAGGAAGAAAAGACGAAGCGCCGCATTGCCGTATTTACCTGCTGCGATCTTATTACGAAGCTCTTGGCTGTCCGCATCGAAAAGACGTTGAATCTTTTCGACCTCTGCGTCAGTAAACGTCGTAGATCTCGTTTTTTGCTTACGAAGCTTTTGCCTATTGAGCTTCAGGGTCAGGTTGCCGAAGTCGTTGCCGATTCCGGCATGTTCCCTAGCCATCTTCAGAAGCTGTTTTGCCGAAACAATTTCGAGTTCTATGGTTGAGATAGTCGCGTGCAGCTTTTTTCCCGTCTTCTTGTTCACGATCCTTCGACGGTATTCGACGTAGCTGCTCATCCGATCTTGAAGCCGGCGATCTATGACAGTCTTACCGCCGAAGAACTTATAGAGATGGACCCTCCAATGTGCGGCGATCGAACGATGCCGACCTTCACTGAGGAACTGTCCGGCATCGTCTTTGAACCACTTCACAGCGTCGGCGATCGTGTTCTTGCCGAGCAGCACAGCATCGCCAAATTCTTCAAGCGCCTGCTCCGCTTGCATTAGCTCTCGCCGCGCGAGCTTTGCCGCTTGTTCGTTTGAAATGACCCCTAGAGCCTTGTAGATTCGCTTGTAACCGCTCAACTTGTAGGACGCATACCAGCGATCGACATTCGCGACGTCGTCGCGCTGAAAGATGAACAGCTCTCCTTCCAGATCACGTCGGTTTACGTATCTCACGAACCCTCCCGCCAATACAAGCGGCTTTCAGCTCTCCGGGGTCAGCGCGCACACTTCGAGTCGTTTTGAGCAGTACGGCTGATTGACGCCAGAAGTCTTCAGACTCAGCTACAACTTTCGTCCCGATCCCGTCCTGGCGACACCACTGAGAGACCGCTCAATTCATTTCAGATTGGATCTGTCCCAAATCCGTCTCATCACAATATGCCGTATATAGCTGCTTTTGAAGCAATATTGTTATAATAGCAGCTACAACCTCTAAGCACGGTGGAATGAAAGCGCGGGCGCGCCAATCTCGCCCTAACCGGGCACGCCCGCGCTCCATCAACCCTACTCCATAGACCAGAGCGGTTCCGGAATCTCGAAGCCGAGTTCTCCATCCCAGGAGTTACGATACGAAACTTCGTGCGCGGGTCGGCGCGGAGCGACTCCCCAGCGCCCGGTCGGGTAGCCGAAGGTCACACAAGCACTGAACTTCCAGCCACCTTTTTCTGGAACGCCTAACACCTCGTTCATCTCGTCGAGGCGGAACTGGAAGACGCTCGTGAGAGCGCTTCCGACGCCCTCGACGCGTGCGGCCAGCATGGCATTCCAGATCGCGGGAAAAATCGAACCCCCGCTCGTATCGAACTGGCTGAATCCAAAGAGAATGAGCGGATAGTCTTCGAAATGATCGCCTAGATAGCTCGCGGATCGAACTAGCTTCATGAACTCGATGCTTTCGGGATCTTCCGGATTGGCCTCAGCCGCATCGATGCGCGGTTTGTAGATCGTGCTCCAAAGCGAATCCATGCATTTGCGATAGATCGGAGCCAGGTCTGCCTTCACGCCGGAATCATCGACGAGCAGAAAGCGCCAACCCTGGGTATTCCCGCCCGATGGCGCACGAATCGCCGCGTCGAGAATCTTCTTCTGAACCAATTCGGGGATGGGGTCGGTTTTGATCCTGCGCATCGCGCGGGTCGTGTACATGGCTTCGAGTGCGTCCATTGTCATGGGTATTGTCCTCCAGCTGAATATTTGGCGCCGATTCTAGAACAGGTCGCCCTGGTCGCCCTTTGCTGTTCGTCGCGACGATTTCTTGGATGAAGTGGATGTCTTTTTCGCCCCGCCACTAGCCTTGCTCGCAGGAGCGGCCGGCGCACTGGCCTCGAGCTTCACTTTCCCGACCGGTTTGGGCGCCATCCTCGCACCGCGGGCACCGGCGTTTGTCAGTTCGAGGGAACCCAGATCGAAGTCCGCCTTCTTGATCCGCTGACGTTTCGCCGGAACAAAGTCCATGTGAATGGTTCCGGTCTCGCCGACCGGCAACAAGAGATCCACGCGTCCACCTTTGCCACTGATGAGTCGGTACTCGCGGTTGCGAATGAACTTCTCGATCTTGATTTTCTTCGCGTAGGCGACGCGTTTATTGTCTCGGTAAACGACCGTAAACTCAACGCCGACATCGGGATCGAAAATCTCGGCATAGATCATGGGGCCGGTGAAGAAAACCTTCTCCGGGGCATTCATGACGCGATAAGTACCGTCCTTCGCGATTCCGAGGACGTACTCGAACTCGGAAACCGTGAGCTTGAATTGGTCACCGCGGACCTCGGTTCCGTAGAAACTTGATTTCTTGTCGAAGGAAAGACGCAGGTTCTGACGTGCCACCGCTCGTTTATCGACGGCTTCGATCTTGGCGATCTTCGTCCGCCGTGGATAGCGATCTTCGTACTTGTCGATCATGCCTTCGAGGTAGACCGTGGTCGTCTTGGTCATATTTTCGAGCTGACGCTCGATGGCCTTGATCTTCTTTTCGATCTCACCGATTTCATCGCGGTTGCGCGCGATGTCATATGCCGAAATTCTGCGAATACGGAGTTCGAGCAGACGCGACACGTCGTCATCCGCCATCGGGCGAACGAAGAGCCGTTTATGATTCTTCATTCCGTCCCAGACCGCTTTGCGAACAGCTTCTGCGGTCTTCTTGTCTTCGATCAGCTTATACACTCGCTTCTCGACGAAAATCTGTTCGAGAGTGAGCCAATGCTTTCGATCAACGAGTTGTTCTCGATCGTATTCGAGCTCGCGCCTGAGTTGTTCCTTGAGGCCCGCCGTGAGTTGCTTGGCGATCTGGCTCACGGTCCGCACAAGCGGTTTCCGATCATCGATGACGATCAGGTTCGAAGAAACCGAGAGTGAGCAATCCGTATAGGCATAGAGCTGGGGAATGACTTCCTTGGCGTCGGAACCTCGAGCCAGAGTCAGCTCGATCTCGACCTTCTCGGTCGTGAAGTCGTCGATGGACGAGATCTTGACTCGACCCTTCCCAACCGCCGATTCGATTGAAGCGATCAGTCCTTCCGTTGTCGTGCCGAAGGGAATCTCCCGAATCACGACGGTCTTGCGATCCCGCGCTTCGATCTTCGCTCGCAATTCGATCTTGCCCGCGCCGTCGTCGTATTCCGAAACGTCCATCAACCCACCCTGCTGAAAATCAGGGAAGAGCTTGAAGGGCTTCTTTTTGAGAATGGCGATCTGCGCCTTCCAGATCTCGATCAGGTTATGCGGCAGGATCTTCGTCGCCATGCCGACGGCGATCCCCTCGGCACCGGTCATGAGAACCACCGGCAGCTTGGCCGGGAGAACAACGGGTTCATCGTTTCGCCCGTCATAGGACGGCACGAAATCCGTCAGCGCCGGATGGAACATGGCCTCGAGGGCGAGATCCGTCAGTCGGCACTCGATGTATCGTGCGGCGGCGGCGCGATGGCCGGTCAGTAGATTTCCGAAGTTGCCCTGCCGTTCGATGAAATAGTCTTTGTTCGCCAACACGACGAGCGCGTCACCAATCGACGCATCTCCATGAGGATGCAGCTTCATCGTATCGCCGATGACATTCGCGACCTTGTGGAATCGCCCATCGCTCATTCGGAAAAGCGTATGGAGAATGCGGCGCTGAACCGGCTTCAGCCCATCCCGCAGTTCCGGAATCGCGCGGTCGAGAATGAAATAGCTCGCATACTCAATGAAATGATCCTTCATCAAGGATTCGAGTTGGGTCATTGAATGACTCCTCGAGCGGACAAAGAGGCATCCTGCTCAGGACAGGACCCCGGACAAAGTTCGCAATGATGGCTCAAAGGACATCTGTCGCGAGATTGTCGACGATGAAGTCTCGCCGTTCTGGCGTGTTCTTCCCCATGAAGAAGTCGAGGCTCTTCTCGACTTCACCCATCGAACCGACACTGACACGCACGAGGCGAATTCCCTCACCAATGAATTGTCCGAACTCCTTCGGGCTGATCTCGCCAAGACCCTTGAAACGCGTGACTTCAGGCCCCTTGATCGATTGGAGCGCCTCATCGCGCTCGACCTCCGAATAGCAGTATCTCGTCTCTTTCTTGTTGCGCACACGAAAGAGTGGAGTCTCTAGGATGTAGACATGACCCTTCAGGACGAGATCCTCGAAATAGCGCAGGAAGAAGGTCAGGATCAAATTTCGAATATGCATGCCGTCGACATCCGCGTCAGTCGCGATCACGACACGGTTATACCGAAGACCTTCCAGGCCATCTTCGATCCCGAGCGCACGCATGATGTTGTAGAGCTCTTCGTTCTTGTAGATGGCATCCCGCTTCAGCCCATAACAATTGAGCGGCTTGCCCTTCAGCGAATAGATCGCCTGGGTAAAGACATCGCGCGTCGGAACCATCACCCCGGCCGCTGAATCGCCCTCGGACAGGAAGATCGTCGTATCTTCGCGGCGCTTCGCCTTCGGATCGTCATAATGGAATTTACAGTCCGTGAGCTTGGGAATTCGGATCGCGACCTTCTTGGCGCGCTCTCGCGCTTGGTTCTTGATCGCTGACAATTCCTTTCGGACCTTCTCATTGAGTGCGACCTTTTCGAGCAACCGCTTTGCATCATCCTGGTTCTCATGCAGCCAGCGGATGACCTTGTCCTTCACCGCCGGCACCAGCCATCCACGGACATCCGAAGAGCCGAGCTTGTTCTTCGTCTGGCTCTCGAAGACGGGGTCTTGAAGCTTGATCGCGATGGCCCCGATGATGCCGTCTCGAATATCTTCCCCGGCATAACTTTTCTTGGCGAACTCGTTGACGCCCTTCAGCAATCCTTCCCGAAACGCGCTCTGATGGGAACCGCCGTCGTTCGTGTACTGGCCGTTCACAAACGAGAAATATGATTCGCCGTACGCGTTGCCATGGGTAAACGCAAGTTCGAAGCGATCACCTTCGCTATGCGCGATGTCGTAGAGAGGCTGTGCATCACCCATCTCATCGCTGAGCAGATCCTTGAGTCCGTTCTTGCTTTGGAAGGTCTCTTTGTTGTAAGAGAGCTTCAGGCCGCTATTGAGGTAGGCGTAGTAGCGCAGGCGATGTTTGATGAAATCTTCGTTCCAATCGTATTTGTCGAAGATTTCGAGATCCGGTGTGAAGCGGATATAGGTTCCATCGGGTTCGGTGCTCTTGCCGCCCTTTTCGTTCTGGATCTTGCCGCGGACGAAATTTGCCTGTTTGTATTTTCCATCGCGAACGCTGCGGACTTCAAATTCCGAGGAGAGCGCGTTCACCGCCTTCGTACCGACACCGTTCAATCCAACGGAAAACTGGAAGACGTCGTCGTTGTATTTACCCCCGGTATTGATCTGGCTCACGCATTCAATGACCTTGCCGAGAGGAATACCGCGACCATAGTCTCGGACCTCGATCGTTGAACCCTCGCGTCGAATTTCGATTTTCTTACCGACGCCCATGATGAATTCATCGACGGAGTTGTCGACGACTTCCTTCATCATGACGTAGATGCCGTCGACCGGGGTGGAGCCGTCACCCAGACGACCGATATACATGCCGGTTCGCAGCCGGATATGCTCGAGGGCATCGAGAGTCTGGATCGTCTTCTCGTCGTAGACGACTGACTTCTTCTTCGCCGTGGCCTTGCCGCTCTTACCAGCCTTCACGGATTTTTCGCCTTCGCCATCTCTGGAAAATTCGCTTTCTGGCCATCACTCGGGGGGAGCGCGCCTAGAGTGGGCCATCCGCCGTAATCGTCAAGCCAATCGGCCAGAATTGGTCAAATCCCTGGAATCCCATTAGATCCTACGACTCGTGAAATTCGCGACAGCGGTATCGGTTTGCATTCTCGGGGCCTTCCCTTTCGATGGGCGACGAGTTCGCCTTGGGCCGCTTGAAATCGGAGTGGCGGAGTCCTGGAAACAGCTCGGGCTGGCAGGGGGGAGCCGGCAAGGAACGGGTGGCCATCGCCCGAGAAAAGCGCGCGACCATGGACTGCGCGCTCTGCGCCAAGCGAAAAACCGCGCTCTCACCCTACTCCGTCGACGGTCAAGACCATGAACGTGCAACCGACCTTCCGGATGCAATCGTCGACGTGATCCATCGCATCACGACCGATCCCGGACGCCTCAGCCAGCGCTGGTATGACGAGGCAATCCAGGCGGGCCTGCTCCGTGCGAGCGGCAAGGAAAACCAGACAGAGATCGCGATGTACGCATGGCCACTGGAGAAGCCGATAGCGTGGACGGCGGCATCGCCCACGGCGGGCTGCTTCGTCGCTTCGCCGAGGCGATCCTCACACGTGAACCGGCTTAGGAGGCCGATGAAGCACTCGAAAACGTGCGCAGCGAATGCATCGCCACGCTTGGGGTCGATGCCACGGTTCAAGCCGCTTCGATCATCGCGAGCTTCGACGCCATCAATCGGGTCGCCGATGCAACTGGAATTCGCCTCGACCCGGAAACCACGACGGGTGGTGGCAACCAGATCATCCGTGAACTCGGGTACGAAGAACTTGGTGCGGCTCGCGCTTAAGCGCGATTCGTTCCACGTAAGAATCAAACCGCGTCGGGTTGAGCGGGGCGACTGCGTCTCTTGACGTGATGGATCGACATTAGTTGATCTTACGCCTTTGCTCAGTCCAGATTCCGGCGGGTCCCGAGAAGACCAGAATGCGCCGATTCGTTCGAACTGTGGCCAGCGTGTCCCCGGCAACCACCGACTCCAGGGACTCTTTCACTTGAAGATCAGCCGCAACGAACCGATCAGCGTCCACGGCGAGTCCGAGGGCTCGCCGATTGGTCGCGACGACCCCGACGGAAACTCCGACACGGACCGCCTCTGTGGATTCGTGGGGCGACAAATTTCCAACGATCCAATCGCCACGACTGACAAATCCGATCACGCGACGGCTCGTCACCAGTATGGCCACCCGATCTTCGACCAGCGCCACGGTCGGTGCGCTTTCCTGCAATCGAAAGCGAAGCTCCTTCCAGCCCGAACCCGCGGCGACCCCCAACGCTCGCCGATTCGTCATCACGATTCCCAGTCGACCTCGGCTGGCTTCGAAGACAACCTCTTCACCAATCTCGAGGCGAATCTCCGCACGCCGGCCCGTCAGCGAATCGAAGGCAAAGATGTCTCGCCCATCCCTTTCGACCGCAATCACATCAATGCGTTCGATTTCGTCAGGAAAAAGCGGAACCTGGGCACGCACTGGTACGCACAGAAGAACGAGGACAGTCGAAAGGAGAAGCGCGAGCTCGAGTGCAAAAGAAGGCCGACATGACATGTCTGGAAGTGGACCGCGTCTGCCCCCCGACCGCAAACCCCCTGGAATCGCCCCTCGGGAGAGTCGCCAACGGGCCGCTTCCCATCGGTCAGCCAAGGCGCGCCCGAACCGCCGAAATGGGGTATCTAACCGGGCCATGGACTCGATCTACGTCAGCCCGATCAACCAGGACGTGAAGCCCGCCGCCCCCGGCGAGTTTCCAGCCGTTTCGATCGGTCCGATCCTGTGTGATCCACCGGTCGTCCTCGCCCCGATGGCAGGGATTACGAACGCGCCCTTCAGACGGTTGTGTCGTGGTTTCGGCGCGGGCCTCTACGTCTCGGAAATGATTACCGCCCGCGCACTGGTCGAGCGAAACGAGAAGACGCTTCGGCTAGCGGAATTCGATCCCGATGAGAGCCCGCGAAGTCTGCAGCTCTACGGTGTCGACCCGCATTATGTAGGCGAGGCAGTGCGCTTCCTGGTCGACGAAGATCGTATCGATCATCTCGACATGAATTTCGGCTGCCCGGTTCGGAAAGTGACGCGCCGGGGTGGAGGCGCGGCCATCCCCGCCAAGCCGAAACTGCTCGAAGCGATTGTTCGATCGGCAGTTCGCGCTGCCGGAGAGATTCCAGTCACGATCAAATTTCGAATGGGCATCGATGATGACTGGATGACTTTCCTGGACGCGGGTCGAATCGCCGAAGCCGAGGGCTGCCGGGCGGTTTCGCTTCACGCGCGAACGGCCGCCCAACTCTATGATGGAGAGGCGGACTGGAATGCGATCGGCGAACTGAAGCAGGCAGTTCAGTCGATTCCGATCCTCGGCAACGGTGATATCTGGGAAGCCTGGGACGCACTTCGCATGATGCGTTCGACCGGGTGTGACGGAGTCGTCGTCGGCCGAGGCTGCCTCGGTCGGCCCTGGCTCTTTGGGGATCTAGCCGCGGTCTACGCAGGCAATCAGCCCAAGAACCCCCCGACATTCGGCGAAGTCATGTCCACGATGCGCGAGCATGCGCGCTTGCTCTGCGAATGGACGGGGACGCGTATCGGGATCACGTCCTTCCGAAAGCATGCGACCTGGTATACGAAGGGTTTTCCGGGCAGCACGAAGATGCGAGATAAGCTCATTCGCATCAACTCGCTCGAAGAACTCGATGTCATCCTCGCCGAGGGAGACCCCGACCTGCTCTTCCCCCCCCGAGCGATGCGTCTTTCTCGTGGAAAGAAGGGCGGGCGCCAGAAAGTCTCCCTGCCCGAAGGTTTTAGAGAGAACCTCGACGACATGACACCCCCGGCTTCGGAAGAGCCTGGCGACGGCGGCTAGGCGGGATCCTTCCCCCCTCCTTGACCAGTCGGCAGTTTCCATCCGTGGACGATGACGAAGAGCACCGGCAATAGAATCAGCGTGACGAGGGTTGCCGTCATCACACCTCCGACCATCGGCGCGGCAATCCTCCGCATCGTTTCCGATCCCGTTCCCGCACCCCACATGATCGGCAAGAGCCCGATCACATCGGAAGCCACGGTCATCAACAAGGGCCGCGTCCGAAATGTTGCGCCTTCGATCGTCGCCCGCCAGAGATCCTGGATCGATTGCAATCGGCCTTCCTCTATTGCGCGGTCCCGGGCTTGATTCAAGAACAACAACATGATCACGCCGGTCTCCGCCGTTAGGCCAGCCAATGCCAGGAACCCCGCATAGACGGCGACGCTGAAGTCGTAGTCGAGCATCCAGACCAAGAACACACCGCCGACGAGCGCGAAGGGGATCGTCGACATGACCAACAGCGCATCAGAAAGACGTCTGAAGTTCAGATAGAGCAGCACGAAAATAATGCCCAGTGTGATCGGCGCGATCAGGGCCACCCGCTTAGAAGCCCGTTCGAGGAACTCGTATTGGCCGCTCCACTTCAGCCCATAACCGGCCGGTAGACTGATCGTCTCGTCGACTGCTTTGCGTGCATTTCGCACGTAGGTCCCGACATCGATGCCTTCCAGATCGATGAAGATCAGCGCGTTCGGTCGTCCGTTCTCCGTCTTGATCGCCGGGGGACCCTTTTCAAAGGTCAGGGTCCCGAGTTGTTCAAGGGGAACCGTCGCACCACCCGGCGTCGAGACCAGCACTCGCCTGAGGGCGGAAATGTCGCCACGCAGTTCTCGGCTATAGCGAAGATTGATCGGATAGCGTTCGAGCCCCTCAACGGTCCGACTGATATTAACTCCACCGATCGCCGTCTGGATCACATCCTGCACGTCGCCAATCGTGAGCCCGTAGCGCGCGATGAGCTTTCGATCGATGTTGAAGTCGAGATAGTTTCCGCCGATGACACGCTGTGAGAAAACGCTGGCGGTACCCGGGACATCCCGAAGCGTGGCTTCAATCTGTCGACCTAGCATCTCGAGGACCGATAGATCAGGACCTGAGACCTTGATGCCGACCGGCGTCTTGATTCCCGTCGAGAGCATGTCGATTCGCGTTCGGATCGGCATCGTCCAGACATTGCTCAGTCCCGGAAACTGGATCATCCCATCGAGTTCTCGAATGATTTTCTGCGTCGTCATACCAGAACGCCATTGTTCTCGAGGCTTCAGCGTAATCGTCGTCTCCAACATCGAAAGTGGTGCAGAATCCGTAGCCGTCTCCGCACGTCCCACCTTGCCGAATACCCGCTCGACTTCTGGCAAGGTCGCAATGATACGATCCGTCTGCTGCAGAATTTCTCGGGCCTTCGTAATAGAAAGCCCTGGCAGCGTCGTTGGCATGTACAGGAGATCGCCTTCATCAAGCGGCGGCATGAACTCCTGGCCGGTCCGTGTGACCGGGTAGGCGCTAGCGACCAAGAGGCCTAACCCAAGGAGGATAACCAGGTATCGAAACCGAAGTGCCCCCGACAGAATCGGTCGGTACACGCTCAAAACGAATCGATTCAGCGGGTTTCGATTCTCCGACCGAATCTTTCCTCGCACGAGCGCGATCATCAAAACTGGAACAACCGTCAGAGAGAGAAGAGCCGCACCCGCCATCGCATACGTCTTGGTGAATGCCAGAGGCTTGAAGAGTCTCCCGGCCTGTCCTTCGAGGGCGAATATGGGCAGAAACGAAATCGTAATGATGAGCAATGAAAAGAAGAGCGAAGGTCCGACCTCGACCGCCGCTTCGATCAAGATCTCACGTCGAGGACGACCGCCGTCCGCACGAGCCGGCTCTCGCTCGAGATGCTTATGGGCGTTCTCGACCATCACGATGCCCGCGTCGATCATCGTTCCCACCGCGATCGCGATTCCACCGAGCGACATAATGTTGGCGTTGATTCCCTGGTGAAACATCAAGATGAACGCAAAGAGAAACCCCAAAGGCAAGAGAAGCACGGCGACGAGTGCGCTTCTGAAATGTCCGAGAAAGACGAAACAGATCACAGCAACGATGAGCGCCTGCTGAACCAATTTACTGCGCAGATTGTCGATCGCGCGCTCGATCAGTGGTGCGCGGTCATAGACGGTGACGATCTCGACCCCTTCCGGAAGACTCTTGGCCAGGGTGGCGAGTTTGGCCTTCACTGCTCGAATGGTCTCGAGGGCATTCTCGCCGGATCGCATGATCACGACTCCGGCGGCCGCTTCCCCTTCACCATTTAGGTCGGTGAGTCCGCGGCGAAGTTCGGGACCCAAAGAAACCGTGGCGACGTTACGAAGTAGGATGGGCGTTCCCGAAGCGTTTGCGCCGATGGCGATTTCTTCGAGGTCGGCCGTCGACTGCACATAACCCCGGCTGCGGACCATAAACTCGGTTTCCGCCTGCTCGACGATGCGACCGCCAATATCGCTGTTGCTTCGCTTGATGGCATAACGAACGTTTGCCAGCGAGAGCCCGTGGGCCGCGAGTTGGTTTGGATCGACCTCAACCTGGTACTGACGAACATGCCCGCCAACGCTCGCGACTTCTGAAATACCTTCGACCGCCTGCAGCTCATAACGTAGATGCCAATCCTGGATGGACCGGAGCTCAGCCAGATCATGTCGACCGGTTCGATCCACGAGTGCGTACTCATAGATCCATCCGACGCCGGTCGCGTCGGGTCCAATTGTCGGCGTAATTCCCTCCGGCAGACGATTCGAAACAAAATTGAGGGCCTCGAGCACGCGACTTCTCGCCCAATAGAGATCCGTCCCGTCCTCGAAGATCACATACACGAAGGAAAGCCCGAAGAAGGAATCCCCCCGCACGACCTTGGCGAAGGGAACGGCCAGCATTGCGGTCGAGAGCGGGTAGGTCACCTGATCCTCGACGACCTGAGGTGCCTGACCCGGGACTTCCGTGAGCACGATGACTTGAACATCCGAGAGATCGGGAATCGCATCGAGCGGCGTATTCAATATCGCATAGCCACCCCAACCCATTAGGACCAGAACAAGGATTCCAATCAGAAAGGGATTGCGTGCCGAAGCAACGATGATTTTCTCGAGCATCGCCCCTACTCCTCTTTCATCGATTGGGCTGAATGAGGCAATGCGGTGGGCACTAATTCCATGGACTCTACGGACTGAGTCGACCGTCCACCGGCAAGAAGTTTCTTCAGCGCTTCCTGAAGATTACTTTCACTGTCAATCAAGAACTGACTCGACACGACGATCTCGTCCCCTTCAACAAGTCCCGATCGCACTTCGAAGAAACCGTCTCCAGAATCCAGCCCCAACTCGACTTCCCGGGGCTCGAAACGACCATCACCCAGGGACACGACTGTGATCATCCGCCGACCTGAGCGAATCACGGCCTCGGTCGGAATCACCAGGGCGTTCGGACGCGGCGAGCCCGCGATGATCATATTCCCAAACATCTCGGGCTTGAGAATCATGGAAGAATTGTCGAGTTCGACCCTGACCTCGGCTGTTCGCGTCTTTGGATCCAGGAAGGGCGCGATGTAGGTCAGCTTCCCCGCCATCGGCCCCGTCGGCAGATAGCTGAGTTCGATGCTCGCGGACTGTCCCACTTCGAGCCATGGAAGTTCGTACTCGTAGACATTCGCCAGAACCCAGACCCGAGACAGATCTGCGATGGTATAGAGATTCGAGTTCGGCTTGACCTCCATTCCCGAACGCACACCGAGCTTCGTGACCACGCCTCCCGCCGGAGCGTAAAGAGTCAGCCTGCGCTTCACCTCCCCGGTCGTGAGCAGGCGTTCAATATCACGTTTCGGAATATCCCAGAGTGCCAGTCGACGTTTGGTCGTTTCGAGAAGAGAGTCGCCGCCGTCGCGCACATCGTCGAAGGGACTCTTCGAGGTGTCTTCGCGATAGCGCGCAGCCAATAGAAGCTCCTCCTGCGTCGCGACCAACTCCGGAGAGTAGATTTCGAGCAGCGGCTCCCCACGCTTCACCTTCTGTCCGACGAAATCGATGAGTAATTTCTCGACCCAACCCTGCACCTTCGTATGCACGTGAACTACACGACGTTCATCAAATGCAACACGCCCGACTGCGCGAACAGAACGAGTAAGATCCCGCCTTTCGACCTTCACCGTTCGCACGCCAATATTATGCATCGTCGCCGAGTCGATCACGACCTGGCCTTCGACCGCGGCACCATCGCCTCCCACTCGTGGACATTCCGGAATCAACGCCATCCCCATCGGAGAAAGCCCAGGTTCGTCGCGCAGATAATTCGGGTCCATCGGCGCCTTCCAATACAGCGCCTCCGCACCGTCCGGGCAGGGTCCATCGGCGGCCGACATCTCCGCCAAACGTTCCATGCCCGCATGGCCCGCCGCGCCAAAGATTCCTCGTCCCCACCAACCCGCAGAGAGGGCGACAGGAATGGCCAGTACCAAAAAGAGTGTCGAATAACGGCTCATCGTAGTTTCTCCCCCGCCGCGGATTCGAGCATGGCGAATGCGCGGCGTTTATCAGCGCGAGCCCGCGCCAGACGAAGTTCGGCGTCGAGAAGCCGAACCTGACTGTCGAGTAGACTCAGAAAATCGATCCGACCGACCTCGTAGCCCGACCGACTCGAAGCGAGAGATTGTCTGGCTTGTGGAACTAGACCCGTTTCCATCAAAGCTTCTTCCGCGGAGGCTCGAACTAATTCCGCATGCGCACGACGGGTTGTCGACTCGAGCATCGAACGATCTACTCGAAGCGTGGCCTCCGCTCGTCTGACGAGTGCCCTCTTCTCCGCAACTCGACCGCGCCATTTCGAGCGATTGATCGGCAGCCGCAGAGTCAATCCCGCCGAGACAAAATCGTCTCCACTGACGGGGTCGCCCGCAACCCTCTTCCGCACGCGATATCCGACTCCGAAATCGAAATCCGGATATCCCTCGAGCTCGGCCACGCGAACCTGGGACTTGGCCTCATCGATCTTCGAACGCGCCGCATGGAGCCGAGCACTGCTCTCGTCGAGGGTCGAGAGAAGAGGCCCTAAAGCCGGCAGCTCGCTGATCAATTCAAGATCAGCGATCGGCGGGATGACTGTTTCGATGGGTAGATCCAGAATCGCGATAAGGTCGGCCTCGGCGAGAGAGATGGCTTCGTCTCGTCGCAGTCGCTCTTGAAGCAGCGCCGTGAGTTCAACCTGCGACCGCAATACGTCTTGCTGCAATCCGTTTCCAACCCGGTATCTCGCCTCGGCGGTCTCGGCGAGTTGACGCAGGAGTTTAATATTTCGATTCGTGATGTTTCGCGCCTGCTGTGCGAACCCCAACTCTGCCCATGCCGCCTCGACCTTGCCTTCGACCCAGACCTGCTCATCATCGACGAGTAGCCGTGACGACGTGGCGCCGCTCCGGGCGGCCGTCCGTCGATTCGCCAGAAGCCCGGGAACCGGGAGCTTTTGACGCAGCCCGAATTGATGACCCGAAAGTGGCGTCGATCCGAAATCGAAGTCGCCCGTCGGGATATTGCTCGCCTCGTAAGCGAAGCGAGGGTCTTCTAATGTCCCGGATGAATCGATGCGATAACGAGCGGCATCCGCATAAGCGATGGCGCGTGCCAATCCCGGATTGGACGAACGCGCACGCGCAAGACACCAGTCGAGCCCGAGCGGCGCCGGAATAACGAGCGCCTCGCGATCGAGAGCGTCGTCACTTTCGGCTCCCGACGCGACCGACGCGCAAACCATCAAAATCAACCAGAGCGTGCCTAAATGGGCGCTCGAAATTCGATCAAAACTCATCGAAACATTTCTCCAAATCCAACCTCCCGCTCATTCTCGAAAGAAGAAACAGGAACGCCTCGCAGAGGACGAAGGACATGGAGTCCCTCGCCAGTCACACGGGTCAGGCAATTTGGGAAATCAGATCAGGAAGGTCGACTTCAGAAGCAGAAGATCGCGCGGCGGAAGTTCGTTCTCGAATTCCGTGATCGCAACCTCGCGATATCGAATGGGCAATCGCGAAAGCAGACGCGTTCGGAACGTGCCCAACTCATGGCTCGAATTCACATCCAGAGCCGGTGAATCAGAGAGCAAGCCAGCAACGCTGAAATCACAGCCACAATCGTCATGGGATTCGCCCGAATCGGTCGGCGCGCTCCGGCTCTCCGATTCGTGACAAGGCATGTTCGGCGCTTCGTGGGATGAATCCGCCGACGAAATTTCAGACGAAGAATCGAAGGCGTCGAGGCAGGCGATGGCGCATACCGGTACTTCGATCCCAAACAGGATCGTCACCGTCAATATCAGCCAGAACCGTCGCTTCACGAATACATCCGATCCAAAATGGGAATTTCCACCATCAAGTGTCCTATCGGCCAATCGCCACCAACCACTTAACCGTACCAGTGGATCGCGCTGATCGCTCTTCGCTGGAGCCTATGTGGTTCCCGGCCACGGCCCTTTGCGAATCGACGGCGGCCCCAGCGCCAACACAGTTGTGTGGGGCGGAACACGCGCCCCCTATTCCGTCGCCAATCCCTTGGCCATCCAACCGTTCATGTCACCGGTCAGATGATGCAGATCTTCATATCCAGCGTCCTGCAGCAACGACGCTGCCATGCCTGCTCGGTGACCACTCTTGCAATAGACCACGATCGGTCGGTCCGTCTCGGAATCGAGATCAGAAAGACGCGATGCCAGCTCGTCATGCGGAATATTGACCGCATTCGGAACGTGCCCGGCCGTGTATTCACCGAGCGACCGAACATCGAGAATGAGCACATCCTCGGGCGGATTGGACAAGAGCGCCTGCTGTGAAATTTCGCGGACAACTCCCTGGTCTTCCGCTGATACACAGCCCACTCCGGCCACCGACAGACCTAATAGAGCCGTCGCGGCAACGCCCCGAATCGATCGTCCATAAAAGTTCTGCATGTCTCTTCCTCCATCAGTTATTGCGTCTTCAGAACTCTCGAATCAATGAGGCTGAAGAGAAGCATGCCACTCATCATCGAAACGACAAAGGTCGCCACCTGCCCCGACACAGTAATCAGCGACGCCATCGCTGGCCCCAAACAAACAGGCGCCGATCACCAGACGGGAATCGACTTCTGCATGACAGGCAGCGATCGTTGGCTATCCGACTCTTGGCGCGTAGGAACGCTTGTCGAATCGAACGGCAAGCATCGAAACCAGCAATGCCGAACCCATCCCGAAGGCAAGCCTCGGATCCCAATCTCCCGTGATGTCCAGAAAGGCGATGACCTTTGCGGGATTGGTCATCTCCTACACCGCTAGCCCAGATGGGGCCTGGCGAGTCCGCTTTGACCGAAGCCGATCGAATCAGGGAAGCCCACAAACGCGAAGGTGGGAAAGGGGGCGCTGCCGCGAGGCGCCTCGGTATGAGTCGCGCAACATTTGGACGCAAACGCCAAAAACGCGATCGCTAGTACATGGGCAAAGTGCGTACTCATGCCACGTCAAGCCGAACTCACGGGCTGTCCTCGTCTAGTACTCACTTGTCGCCGACGACCTTGAACTGCTTGTCTCTAAGCTTCTCAAGGAGATCATCAATCGAACCACGATTGAGAATTTCCGAGAACTGCGATCGGTAGTTCGAGACGAGGCTTATGCCTTCAATCACGACATCGATGATTCTCCAGCGATCCTGGCGTTTGCGAAGTCGGTAGGAAAGTTCGGCTCCGCCGTATTGCCCGCCAACCATGCGTGTCTTGATAGATACGTCACCGCGCGGTTCGATCTGACTGCCAACGAACTCGACCTGTTCCTGGTCGTAGCGATCAAGGCGAGTTCCGTAGGTCCTTGCAAGACTTCGCTTAAATTCACGAACGAACTCTCCCTTTTGTTCCTTCGAGAGCTTCCGCCAGTTTCTTGCCAGGACCAGTTTCGACATGGTCGTGAAGTCGAAGATTTCGTACGCGATCTTCTCGATGTCTTGAACGCGCTGCTCCGCCGGCTGATCTTTTTGGTTCAAGACCGCAATGATCCGTTCCGCCGCGTCTTCTATGACCTTCTGTGGTTCCACGGCCAGATCGGGATCCTCGGCTGCCGATGTCGCGGTGGCAGTCGCGCCGATGGCCACGAAGACCAGAACGAATGATCCAACAATCAAGCGATACCCCGTACGCGCGGCATTCGACTTCCGACTTTGTTTAGTAGTCATCAAAATCTTCCTCGTCCTCATCCGAAATTTCGCCATCCAGATCTTCGTCAAATTCTTCTTCAAAATAGTAGAGATCGTCCTCTGCTCGACTCGGTCGGTCCTTATGATCAAAAACCTTCGCCCGGCGACTTTGCAGGTACGCATTTCGAATAAAGACATAGTAGTCGAAGGCATCATTTCGGCTGGCCTCCAATTCTTCGAGATAGATCGCACGCAGATTCAAGAGTTCGAGCGCGCGCATCCCGACGGATGCTCCAAACGTTTCGACGCCGTTGAGATTCGCCACGTCGAACCAGAACGGCGAAAAGTACGCATACGAAGTGGCCGCCGCTTCGATCACCTGCCCGGCGCCTGAGCGGACCGTATAAGGACCGAGCAGCGGCACCATCAGGTAGGGACCTGAGGGAACGCCCCAAACACCCAGCGTCTGCCCGAAATCTTCGTCGCTCTCTGGAATTTTGAACGCTGTCGCTACGTCGATGAAACCGCCTAGACCAAAAACCGAGTTGCTAAGCAGTCGAACAACATCAAAGGCCGCCGCTTCTGGCTTCCCCTGAAGGAGATCGTTCACGAAAACAGTTGGGAGTCGCAGGTTCTCGAAAAAATTGGAAAGGCCAGTCTGCGCGATCTCGGGAACCACAAAATCCCAAGCCGTGGCAGCCGGCTCAAGCGCGTACTCATCGACAGTCTCATTGAATGCGAAGATCTTTCGATTCACCCGCTCCCAGGGATCTGGGTCCGGAGGCCCAGGCGCACCCGGCGTCGCGCAACCCAATCCGATCGAACAGATTCCAAGCAAAACAATCGCTGATCGAAGGGCCTTCAATTCGCTCTCTCCGTTTAATTCGCTTAATCCGATACGCCGGCATTGTGCACGAATTGGCCAATCAGTTTATCGATTGACAGCGCGCTCTCGGTAAAGCTGAACTCCTCACCCTCTTTCATGACGGCGTCCTCGGCACCCAACTCAACGGAAATGAACTGATCCCCCAGGAGTCCTGAAGTCCGGATCGCCGCAGAGGAATCAATCGAGAGATCCAAACCAGAATTCACTTCCAGCATGACCTCGGCTCGGAGATCCTCATCGAGATTGATCGAAGCGACCTGGCCGACCCTTACACCCGCAATACGAACGGGGGCGCGTACGGACAAGCCACCGATATCGTCGAAAGTCGCTTGGAGAACCATGCGCTCCGCTCCCGCGATCTCCAGACCACCCACCTGAAGCGACAGATACCCGAGCGCGATCAGCCCGACGAGAACGAAGAGACCGACCAAAAGATCGCGTGCCGGATGGCTCTGCATGTTTTCCTCCTTCTACGTTAATTCCCACGACTACATCTATTCCGCATTTCGGTCAGCCCGACCCGTCAAACACCCCAGAGCGCAGTGATCATGTAGTCGGCCATCAAAATGCATACGGATGCCGTCACAACCGTCGATGTTGTTGCACGCGCAACCCCAGCTGAATCCGGTGCGCAAGTATGGCCCTTATAAGTGGCGATCAAGCCGAGCAGAATTCCAAAGATGCAACTCTTCAAGAGGCTCTGCCCAACATCTTCTCCGAAGCGAACTGCGTTCTCTAGGCCTGAAAGATAGACCCCACCATCGAGACCCTGAAGCGACACCCCGACCGCATACGCGCCCGCAAACGAAAGTGTGATGAAAAGTGCATTCAGCAAGGGCATCGAAATCGCCAACGCGATCGCGCGGGGCATGGCGACGAAATGGATTGGATCAATCGCCATCATACGCAGACCATCCAGCTGCTCGGTTGCCTTCATCGCGCCGATTTCCGCCGTCATCGCCGATCCAGCCCGCCCCGTCACCAACAATCCCGTCAAGACCGGGCCCAATTCACGAATCAGCGAAAGCCCAACGACCGCACCCAGCCCCTCCTCGGCACCAAATCTCGCTAGCGTCGTATAGAGTTGCAGCCCGAGTACCATTCCAACCGTGAATCCAGACAAACAGACTAGAGCCACCGACAAAACGCCAGCATCGTAGAGAGCGCGAACGAAAAATCCAAAACGCGAAGGCGGCTTCAACATCGAAGCGACCAGCGCTCCACCGAAATTGCTGATCCGTCCCAACCCTTCGACCAGGGACGTCGAGCGTGTACCGAGATCTCTGATCGCGCCCGTCATACCCGGCTTCCGGTCGTTGGCCCATTCTGGAGTTCGCGAAGCCGAGCAAGATAGGCCCGACCATCTTCGCCCAGAAATTCAGTGACCTGCTCATCGTCACTCGCGGCAAAGGCTTCGGGCGTACCCGCAGTACAGCCGTGATTGCGCAGCAGAATCATCTGATCCGCCATACGGAGCGACGACGCCATATGATGTGATGTCACGACGACCGTCAGCCCGAGATCACGGTTGAGCTGCATCAGCAGCTCCTCAATCCGCGTGACGTTCAGGGGATCGAGTCCCGAGAAGGGCTCGTCACACAAAAGAATGTCGGGCTCGCGAACGATAGCGCGCGCAAACGCCACCCGACGCAACATTCCCCCAGAGAGGTGCCGCGGTAGCAACGACTCGACATTGTCGAGTCCGACCGAACTCAAGACGGCGGCGACGCGTTCGCGAATTTCATCGCTCGACATTCGCGTATGTTCGCGAAGCGGTGATCCGATATTCTCGAGGACTGTCATCGAATCCAGCAGTGCGCCGTTCTGGAAGAGCATTCCGATGCCCATTCGGACGGGCCAAAGCTCCTTCTCCGTCTTCTTCTCCAGCGAGTGCCCTGCCACGACGACTGCACCGGAATCCGGTCGTTGCAAACCCCCTATCATCCGCAGCAGCGTACTCTTACCCATACCACTGCCGCCGAGAAGAAGATGGGTTTTCGCTTTCCTCATTTGACAGCTGAGCGAATCGAAGACCAAGCGTGAGCCGAAGGACAGACTGACATCACGAATTTCGATGAATCGGTCGTCCGAATCAGAGGATTCAGACGACGGCGCTCCGGTCGTCGACTCAGACGCATGGGCGAGACGTTCCAGGATCCATCCTCCGATTCACAGCCGTTTACGACACGCGCTTCCGACTTAGGTTACCGCAAGCAGGGGGAAGTAGGACTCGAAATTCAACGAGAAAAGTCGGCCTCGCGTATCCAATTCCTTCAATTGGACGGTCAGGTCAGGTTGACCAAGCACTCGAGGGAACAATGCGGCGCGCGTGTTGGATATGGGTTAGTGCGTCCGCAGCAGAGTTTCACATTCGCCGATGCCACGCATTCGCTCGGCTCGACCGAGACAAAGGGAGCCTAACCGGCCGCCGCGGGCATCAATTCCGTTAGTCGGGATTTTTGCTGGCCGGACGCGTCGAAGTTTAAAGGGTCGAGCCAGGCTTCGAGCGCCGCTCGAATCCCCGGCCACTCAGATGCGGTGATAGCGAACCAGGCCGTATCCCGGTTGCGCCCCTTGCTGACCACATGACTGCGAAACGTTCCTTCGAATCTGAATCCGAGCCGCTTAGCAGCCGCACAAGAAGGGGCATTCAAGCTGTCACATTTCCACTCATAGCGGCGATAGCCCCAGTCATCGAAGGCCTGCCTCATCATCAGGTACATCGCCTCGGTCGAAATCGGGGTCTTCTGAAGCACCGGCGCGTAACTGAGATGCCCAACCTCGATCGTTCCCATCGACGGAGTCACCCGAAGAAAGCTCGCGACACCCATCGGCGCATCCGTCTGGGCATCGATGATCGTGAAGAAATACGTGTCGTCGAGGGTCAAAAACCCCCAAACGCAATCCGCATAGGCGTCTTCGCTATCAAAGGGTCCATAGGGCAGATAGGTCCAGTTCGCGCCATCCGCATTCTTGGCATATGCCGCATACAGGCCTGCGGCATGACGATCGGCGTCCAATGTTTCGAGGCGACAACGCGGCCCAACGATCTCATCTCGATTTGCTTCGGTCGCCCCGGCCCAATCATCCATGGCCAAACCGATTGGCTGACCGAATGCATTCAACCGCTCACTCATGAATCCACCCCTCATTATTCCGTCTCAAAGCAGAAATGCTGAGCTTAGAGAGTCTCGGTCATGAGCTTGTTCACGAGCTCCGCAAATTGGCCGGGATCATCGAGTTGCGCGCCCTCCGCCAGAATCGCCTGACCGAGCAATAGCTTTGCTGAATCCGCAATCTTCGGATCCGTGGGATTCACTTCGAAACGCTCGCCGAGTTTCACGAGGATCGGATGCTCCGGATTCAGTTCGAGGATCGGCTTGCGCTCCGGAATCTCCTGCCCCGCCTGTCGAAGCATCGCCTCGAGCTGCGGTGAAAGATCTCCATCCTCGAGGACGAGACACGAAGCCGAAGCCTTCAAGCGACTTGAAAGACGGACTTCCTTGATCTCGTCGCCTAGCGCAGACTGCATCGCCTCAAGCAGATCGCCGAGATTCTCCTCGTCCTTTTCGAGTGCGACCTTGGCCTTCTCCTTGTCCTCATCCGATCCAATCTCGACCTCACCATGGCCAACACTCTTGAAGGGCTTGTCCCCATAACTGATCGGCCCCTGGCTCACCCAGACTTCGTCGACAGGATCCGTCAGGAGAAGGACTTCGACTCCCTTTTCGACAAAGGCCTCCAGATGGGGCGACCTACGTAGAACATCGAGCTTGGGGCCAGCGATGTAGTAGATGGCTTCCTGATCCGAGGACATGCGATCCTTGTAGTCGGCAAGCGTCGTTAGTTTTGCATCATCGGCAGAAGACGGCGCCAGCACCAGGTCGAGAATCCGATCCCGCTTCTCCTCAAAGTCGAGCAGCCCTTCCTTTACGACCGGGCCAAACTCGAGCCAGAACTCTTCGTATTTCGAGGCATCGTCGTTCGAGAGAGCCTTCAACCGATCTACGACTTTCTTGACGAGATGCTTCCGAATCGTCTGGATCTGTCGATCCTGCTGGAGCATCTCACGAGAGACGTTCAAGGACAGGTCCTCGGCGTCCACGACACCTCGAACGAAGCGCAGCCAATCCGGCAGGAGCTCGCGGCATTCATCCATGATGAAGACGCGTCGAACATAGAGCTGAACACCGTTATGTAGGCGTTCGCGATGATAGAGATCGAAGGGTGCCTTGCAGGGAATGAAGAGAAGAGCACGCGCTTCGAAGGTTCCCTCGATCGAGGTACTGACGCGAAGCATGGGGTCCTGGAAGTCGTGGGTAATATGCTTGTAGAACTCTCCGAACTCCGCCTCCTCGACCTCATTCTCGGGTCGCGTCCAGATCGCCTTCATCGAATTGATCGTCTCTTCGATCTCGCGACGTTCCGGCGTGCCGGGATCGGCCGCTTGCTTGTCCGCGGCGTCTTCGCCCTGCGCCTCCCCTGCGTCGGCTTCCAGCGGCGGCGCTTCTTCGATGATGGTCAGCTTGATGGGATAGCCGACGAAATCAGAATATTTTCGGATCGTCTGGCGCAGAACCCATTCGTCACAGAAATCCGGGCGACCGGCCTCGTCGTCCACCGGCTTGAGTTGGAGGCGGATCGTCGTTCCGGCCAAGTCAAGTTCCGCATCCTCGAGAGCATATTCACCTGCCCCCTTCGAAGTCCATCGCGTCGCCTTGTCCTCGCCGGCACGACGACTCACAACATCGACTTCATCCGCCACCATGAAGCTCGCGTAGAAACCGACACCAAATTGTCCGATCAGGTCGGGGCTCGCTTCACTACCGCTCGGAGTTTCGGCATCGTCCTGTGAACGATTCAGAAACTCGAGGGTGCCCGAGCGCGCGATCGTTCCGAGGTTGGCAACGAGATCTTCCCGGGTCATGCCGATGCCGTTGTCCGAAATCGTAAGCGTCCGCGAGATTCGATTCGCTTCGAGATGAATCTCGAGATCCTCGGTACTCTGCAATTCGGAATTCGACAGCGCTTCGAATCGTCGCCGGTCCAGAGCGTCCGATGAATTCGAGATCAGCTCGCGTAGAAAAACTTCCTTATTGGTATAAAGGGAGTGAATCATCAGGTCGAGTAATTTTTGAGTCTCGGCCTGAAAGGAATGGGTTTCGGTTTCCATCAAATGCTCCTGGGTCGCGGGTGGGCGGACTGTGGTTTGGCGGTCGCGCGCTTTGCTTGCACAATGCCCCGGGCGAGGCGGCCGGTCGAAAGCACGAAGGTTCGGCACGATCGGGACTGGATCAAGCCTTGGAGTTTCTTTTCCCACGGGGCACCCGAGTCCGAATCACCCAATGGTTATATCTGGATAACCGAATGGATTGATGTTAATTTTGCAAGCCCCAATGGGAGCCCCTGATGCCTGCGTCGTCCCCTCGTCCTGATCGAATTGAAAAACTGAATCAGCTCCTCGGGAAGCGCATCCTTGTCCTCGACGGAGCGATGGGCTCGATGATCCAGAACTATGGACTCGAAGAAGCGGATTTTCGCGGCGAGCATTTCAAGGACCATGCGTCTGAACTAAAGGGCGACAACGAGCTCCTTTCGCTGACCCGTCCCGATGTGATTCGCGAAATCCACGACCAATTCTTCGAGGCCGGAGCGGACATCATCGAGACGAATACCTTCGGCTCGAACGCGATTTCCCAGGCCGACTATGACCTGCACCATGGAACGACGGTTCGCGAACTCAATCTGGCCTCAGCCAGGATCGCGAGGGAACTCGCGGATGCATGGACCCGAAAACAGCCGGAAAAGCCGCGCTTCGTGGCCGGCGCCCTCGGGCCCACACCGAAAACCCTCTCGCTCTCGCCCGATGTCAACGATCCCGCCGCGCGTAGCGTCACTTTCGACCAACTCTGCGACGCCTATCGCGAGCAAGCACTCGCACTCATCGAAGGCGACGTCGACGTCCTGCTGGTCGAAACAATCTTTGACACCCTGAATGCAAAAGCAGCGCTCGTCGCGATTGACGAGGCCTTCGAGAAAACGGGCATCCGGCTTCCAATCATGATTTCCGTCGCGATCACCGACGCCAGTGGACGAACGCTCTCGGGTCAGACCGTCGACGCGTTCTGGCGCTCCGTCGCCCATGCCAATCCCCTCTCCGTCGGTGTCAACTGCTCACTCGGTGCAACGGACATGCGGCCTCACGTCGCGGAACTCTCGGGCATCGCAGACTGCCTCGTGTCGAGCTACCCGAACGCCGGATTACCAAACGCATTTGGCGACTACGACGAAGAGCCATCGGTAACAGCTGGGCTATTAGGCGAGTTCGCTGAGAGTGGCCTGGTCAATTTCGTCGGTGGCTGCTGCGGCACGACTCCCGCGCATATCAAGGCAATTTCGGAAGCCGTCGATGGCGTTTCGCCGCGACAACGACCCGACTCGCACGAAGCCATAACCTTCTATTCCGGCCTGGAAACCTTGGCGATCCGCTCGGATTCTAATTTCCAGATGATCGGCGAGCGAACGAATGTCACGGGTTCCGCGCGCTTTCGAAAGCTGATCGAGGCCGACGACTACGAAACGGCACTCGAGGTGGCGCTCGATCAGGTCCGCGGCGGTGCCAATCTTCTCGACGTCAACATGGACGAAGGCATGCTCGATAGCGAAGCGGCCATGACTCGTTTTCTCAACTTGATTGCGAGCGAGCCCGAGATTTCGCGCATACCCATCATGATCGACAGCTCGAAATGGAGCGTGCTCGAGGCGGGGCTGCGCTGTGTTCAGGGTAAGTCCGTCGTGAATTCGATCTCTTTGAAAGAAGGCGAAGAAGATTTCTTGGCGAAGGCGAAACTGATCCGACGCTTCGGCGCAGGCGTCGTCGTGATGGCCTTCGACGAGACCGGCCAGGCCGACACCACCGAGCGAAAAGTCGAGATCTGCGAACGCTCCTACAAGATATTGCTCGATGAAGCGGGTTTCCCGCCCGAAGACATCATCTTCGATCCAAATATCCTTGCGATCGCCACGGGCATCGAAGAACACGCGGAATATGCGAAGAACTTCATCGACGCGAGCCGCCAGATCAAGGAACGCTGTCCGGGCGTACACATCTCGGGCGGGGTCTCTAACCTATCCTTTTCGTTTCGCGGCAATAACCGTGTCCGAGAAGCAATTCACGCAGCCTTCCTCTACCACGCGACCCAGGGCGGCATGGACATGGGCATCGTGAATGCCGGACAGCTCGACCTCTACGAGGACATCCCGAAAGATCTCCTCGAACATGTCGAAGACATCATCTTCAACCGCCGTGAAGACGCGACCGAGCGAATGGTCGACTTTGCCGAGAACGTGAGGGGCGCTGGGAAAAAGCGCGTCATAGACCTCTCGTGGCGCGAAGCACCTGTCGAAGAGCGCCTTTCCCACGCGCTGGTCCATGGCATCGTCGACTTCATCGACGAAGACACGGAAGAAGCTCGACAGAAACTCGACAAACCGATTCTGGTCATCGAAGGCCCGCTCATGGACGGCATGCGCATCGTTGGCGATCTCTTCGGCGCCGGCAAGATGTTCCTGCCTCAGGTCGTCAAAAGCGCGCGCTCCATGAAGAAGGCGGTCGCCTATCTCCAGCCCTATCTCGAAGACGAGAAGGAAGCCGGCTCGAGCCAAGGCAAGATCATCATGGCGACTGTGAAGGGTGACGTCCACGATATCGGCAAGAACATCGTCGGCGTTGTACTCGGCTGTAACAACTACGAGATCATCGACCTCGGCGTCATGGTGCCCACCGTCAAGATCCTCGATGCTGCGGTCAAGGAAGGCGCGGACATCATTGGGCTCTCGGGCTTGATTACGCCGTCGCTCGATGAAATGGCTTCGGTCGCAAAGGAAATGGAACGACGCGGGATCGAACTCCCTCTCTTGATCGGCGGGGCGACGACGAGTCGGCAACACACGGCTGTGAAGATCTCTCCGCACTACAATCAGCCAGTCATCCATGTTCTCGACGCATCGAAATCCGTCAACGTCGTTTCGGATTTGCTTTCTGAAGAACGAAGCGTCGATCTCATCGAAGCCAATCGCGCGGATCAAGAAAAGCTGCGCGCGATCTACGAAGGACGTAAGCAGAAGCCTCTCCTTGCGATCGCCGATGCTCGCGCCAATGCCAGTCCGATCAAATTTTCGGAACCCGCGCCCGCCAGGCCTTCGAAGCTCGGTCGCCAATTCGTCGACGACGTAACCGCAGCGGACCTCGCTCCCTATATCGATTGGACGTTCTTCTTCTCGACCTGGGAGTTGAAGGGGAAATATCCGAAAATTCTCAACGATCCCAAAGTGGGCGCTGCGGCTCGCGAGCTCTTTGAACATGGGCGCGAAATGCTCGATGAGATCATCGAGAAGAAGTTGCTGAATCCCCGCGCCGTTTACGGCTTGTGGCCGGCGCGCCGTGAAGTCGACGACATCGTTCTCTACAGCGATGAAGATCTCAAAGATGTGGTCGCGCGCTTCCCCATGCTTCGACAACAGTCGGTCCAGGCCAGCGGCAAACCGAACCGCTCGCTCGCCGATTTCGTCGCGCCGCGCTCGCAGGGCATCGCCGACTATGTCGGTGCCTTCGCGCTCACGAGCGGAACCGAGACCGATGATCTCGCCGCAATCTACGAGAAGGACCTCGACGACTACCGTGCCATCATGGTGAAGTCCATTGCCGACCGGTTGGCGGAAGCCTTCGCAGAGCTGTTGCATGCTCGAGTGCGCAAGGAATGGGGCTACGGTGCCGACGAATCGCTCTCGAACGAGGATCTGATTGCGGAACGCTACCGGGGCATCCGCCCAGCCTTTGGCTATCCGGCCTGCCCCGATCATCTTCCCAAGCGAACGCTCTTTCAACTCTTGAACGCGGCTGAAGCCGGCATCAAACTCACGGAGACGTGTGCGATGAATCCGGCGGCCAGCGTTTCAGGTCTTTACTTCGCGCATCCGGATGCACGTTATTTCACGGTGGGCCGTCTCGGACGCGATCAGATCGAGGATTACGCCCCTCGAATCGGACTCTCGGTCGAAGAGACGGAACGCTGGCTCGGGCCTAATCTCGGCTACTAGAGAGCCAGACGCAGTTCAGACTTCTGCTGTATGAGGGGGCGCGGGATCGTATTCCATCGCGCGCTGCGTGTTGCGCGCATGGGGGACGCCGAATATCTGGCCCACGAGCCAGAGCGCCATGTCGATTCCCGCCGAAACCCCAGCCGATGTCACGTCGGGTTCCAATACCACCGGGAATCAGAAGCAGATCGAGCGGCGGCGCATCCTGAAAGGAGGTGTCGACTAGGGTCCGCGTACCCTTCGCGCCGCACACGACCGATCCGTCTTCGCTGATCAAGACGACGCGGATTCCGGCCGCCGGTTCATACTCTTCGGCGATTTCGAGCGCCATCGTGAAGACCTCGAAGGGTCCCACCCAGTCGAGCTCTTCTGCCTTGTCGAATAACACGAGCCCCACGGTAAATGCGGAGACGACTTGACCTTCATTTGTCACGACGATCCTGTCTATCTGTCGATTCCAGCGTTACGAGCAGTCAAGCCGTCGGCCAAGCGCTCTTAAACCCGCCTACGCGACCCTGGGCGCTCGTCGCAATCCGGGTCTCTGAAAAGCGTTCCCGATAGGCCCGGCATGGCGAGCATTTATATGGAGGAGTAGACGATCATCGCGACGCGTCGGGGTTGGCCTTCGACTTTTGCGATGCGGGCCCGGCCGCTGTCAGCTCTGGCAGGTGCAAAATCGTGGGGTCGCTGGAGGAAGAGCCATGAGAACGAGCGTGCCGCGAAGGGATCGTGGCCACGATGACAAAGAACCCTCTATTTATGCCACCCGAGACGCACGTTCATCGCCATATGCCCCTCGGGGACCATTCTATTCCCCGGCGAGGCTGTCGAAAACGATGCCTGTGAAGATCGCGGGCTTCATGAAGCCGCCGCCGTGGGTGCCGTCGTATTTCTGGGTCGGGTTCGCCGAGATCACCTGATCTCGATCCTGGCCGTCTTTGATCAGTTTGAGAACGCGGTCGCGTATCTCGATCAGCATCTCTCGCGTCGCCTCGAGGTCCTGGCGAGTCGCGAGTGGGCCGTGGCCCGGGATGATTCTCGTCTTGGGTCCAGCGATCGCGAGTCCGCGCTCGGCCGCCGCGATCATTCCGTGAATCCCGCCTCCGCTCGACGTATCGATGAAGGGATACACCCCGGCGAAATAGGTGTCGCCCATATGCAGGACGTCCGCCTCGTGGAAATAGACGATCGCGTCTCCATCCGTATGGGCGGCCTCGACATGAATGGCCTCGATCGTATGGCCATTGAGATGAAGAGTGAGGCCGTCTTCGAAGGTGACGACGGGCCAGGCGATCTTCGGTGAAGCGGGAACGTGGCGGTTCCCGAGCGTCAGGACCTGATCGGTGCGAAGGCGGTCGCGCACATGGTCATGGGCCATGATCAGCGCGCCCGACTCGCCGAAATTTTCGTTGCCGCCCGTATGATCGCCATGCCAATGGGTATTGAGCACGAAGCGGATGTCGTCTTGCGACGCCTCGCCAATCCAAACTCGAATCGAGGTCCGAATCTTCATCGAGAGGGGGGCGTACTGATCGTCGATCAATAAGACGCCATCCGGCCCGGTGGAAACCCCGATATTGCCCCCCGCACCCTGCAACATCGCGAGTCCCTGGCCGAGCGGGATCGTCTTGATCTCGACCTTCGATAAGTCTTGCTGAGCCAAGGCCTCGGTGGGAGACAGAGTCATCAACACAAGCATCAATATGGCGACAAGGCTGCCGCAAGCGCGGAGCGTCCGGCCGGTGCGTAAGCCTTCTCTGCATGACTTGCGCTCGATCAGGGAGAGAGCCATTCGATGTTCCTCCGTGTTTTGATCTCCATTCGCCGTACCCGACATCTCCGGCTCAAAAGAGAATGTCGCACGCAATTGCGATACCGTCTCGCCATGACGGGAGAAGGATCGAACGATCAGTCGAAGGAATCGACGCGCGAAGGAGATCAAGACCGGCCACTCACGATTCCGGCCGCATCAAAGGACTACGATCGCGACCTCGGTGTCATCGAAGCGATCTCGGTTGTGACGCGATCATGTCCAAATGGGCGCGTCATTGCCGCGGCGAACGGCGCTCTCGATGCCATCAAAGCGGGCGGACCGGACAAGCTGAAGGAACAGGCGTATTTCGTTCTCACGGCCATCCAGGGATGGCGCGGCGATCGCGCCACACAGGTCCATCGCTCGCTCTCGCGCTACCTCAATCAATAGAACCAACTCTCCCAAAGAATCGCACGGAAACATTCACCGCCACGCCTTCAACCGAAGCCCACCCCCCCGGAAAGCCGAATAAACCACCCATGTCGATCCAGAAAACCATGCGCATCGCGAAGAGCCCCGAGGCTCTCGAAAAGATCCTCGGCCGAATCGAATCGGGAAAGCAGAGCAAGCCGGATTGGATCCGCTTGCAAGGCACTTGTCGCCTCGACAAAATGCCGGCGGCCAAACGCGACGCGCTGCTCAAGCGAATGCATCCCTGCGTCTTGCGCGGATTCAAGAATTCATGTGAGAAGCCACGTGGGAAAAAGGCGCGCCTGAATCTCTGGCAGTCGATTACGCGCCTCGGGTTTCATGATTTCAGCGAGTTCGGCTGGAGCAAGAACTATGACTCGCCCTACGTCGAGAACTACGACTATATCTCCGCCTATCAGAAGGGCGGGATCGAGGCGCTCGATGCGTACTCGGTCTATTCATCCGTTCTCGGCACCTTCGATTTCAGCGTCGAAGACTTCGTCACGACAAAACTCTGCAAGAATGTCCAGACGATCGTCGAGCCGATGGCTGGGACCGCCGAGTTTTGTTATGCGGGACATTTCCGACATCCGGATTTCCAGTACATGATGATCGATCTCGACGAGGATGCGCACGAACTCGTGCTTGGCCAAGAATGGCTACCCCAAACGTCGAAGGACTATATCGTCGGCGATGTGCTCGCTGACAATGTGTGGGATCGCGTCAAGTCACAATCTGTCGGTGATTCCCTCGCCTATGTCGGGAAACAGAGCCATCACTATTTCAGCGCCAAACAACTCATGAAACTCATGAAGGTCGCGACATCCCATGTTGATTTCCTGATGCTGGAGACACCGCAGATCTGTCTGGTATCGGAAATGGGCGATACCGACGAGCTCACCCGTCGGGAGCAAGAGGACGCGGGCTTCAAATGCGAGCTCGCCGGCGAAGACGACGGCGATCCGAACCCGCTCACCAATGCCCTCGGCTTCCGACTCCAGACCGTTCAGGGAAAGAAGACGAGGACGCTCTTCAACTACCACGACTGGCGGTTCTGGAGCCATCCAACTCTCGTCGCCTTTGCCGACCTGCTCGATCTCAACTCGTTCTATTTTCATTCCGAGCAGGAAGAGTTCATTCCCGTCGACGAATGGGACGGCGATGCCGACTGCGAAGACAACGTCACGTTCATGCTCTTCAGCCAGCGCGGCTCGAAGCGCAACGGCTAGGCCCGGGAGCCCTTCGAATTCGGATCGAAAACCTTTTCTACGCGGCCCTCAACCCGTTGGTCCAGGGCCTCCTTCGATCGCCAATGCATGGAATCGCCAGCGCGAACCTCTGCGTCTTTCACTATCGAGGCCGTCGTTCCGGACGGCCTTTCACAACGCCCCTTAGCTTCATGCAAGAGGGTTCGCTCGTTCGGCTTCTCTCGAGCCATAACACCCGCTGGTGGAATAATTTTCTCGATGGACCGGTGAACGTAGAAATCGATATCGCGCGAAAGACCTATCCAGCCAGCGCGGTCACCCTTGTCGAAGATGGGCCAGAATATCGCGAAGGGATCCGTGCGTTTCTAACAGCGGTTCCCCGCGACGCACGCGTCTATGGAATCAATCTCGATGAAAATCGCAAGCCGCGTGAACAGGACATCGAAAACGCAGCCGGACACGTCGTTGTCGTCGAAGTCCGGCTCGAATACCCAGCTTGATCATCCAACTTGAAGCCGATGTCTCGATCGGATTGCGCGCAACCTTCGATCCACCAGTCTTGTGTCCCCAACACGCTCTATTCGATTTCCATTAGCCCAATAGTTCCCAGTAGGAATCGAGGCTGACCGTCAAATTCGAAACATAGAGTTCTGGAACCAGGCCCGGTCGATCCATTAGCGAAAGTGCTTCTCGCTCAAATTCCTGAGCGCTTCGAGATCCGGGTACTCGGCGTATTGCGGGGTGCCGTCTTCAACCTGAAGCCATGTCGCCTTGTTCTCGACATTCACATGTGCCCACGGCGATTCATCAAGATCGTCGTCCAGACTCGACACCACGAGACACAGAAGACCCGGCTCATTCGGGAAATGGCACATCGGCGTCGCGCACTTTCTGTCAAAATGGCGCATCGAATTCATTGGCGTTTCGTAGGTCGAGGGCTGCTCGGATAGACTCGTCTATCGCAAGGCATCCCGCGCCATGAATCCGCCGACAGAACGGACAATGGCCATTCCAGATGGGTCCGAACTCTCCGGTCATCTCCTAGCGCAGGGCGCCACATGAACATCCGCCTTGTCGACGTCTGTCGCTCATGGAATCAAACCACCGAGATACTTCTCGAGACCCACTCGAATCGGCATGAAAACTAAATTCATATCTGATGCCGTTGCCCACTCAATACATTCCGCCGCAAAAGCACGATTCCATTCGAGGCTTGATTCGAATCGAGACGGGAAGAACGCCCGATTCTTGACTTCCCAATAGCGTCGACTTCCGTCGGTCAACACAGCTGAGAGACCCCAGAAGACTTCCACGTCGGGCAACAAGTCGGCACACACCTTCATGAATTCGAGATCGAAGAAGGGTTGAGTAAAGAGGCCGGTCGCCCCAACGTTGTTTTTTTCCTTCACGTCGTCGAGCTCAGATCGCAACCCGCGCCGATACGGATCGAATACGGCATGGAGACGAAGGTCGGGGTCTACTTCCTTCAGCGCTCGAATGAATTCGACACTCGACGTCGGATGAACGGGCCGCTTCAGATCCTGCGGCGCATAGCCCGAACGATGAGCGCTTCGGACAGACCGATCCCACGTAGCCGCGAAGCGAGTTCTCCGGCCGCCTTCAGCGGGAAGTCCATCGCTCAAAGATGGGGTAGCGCGCGGTCGAGACCCGCAATCGCCGTCGTACAAGCTTCCCAGCTTCGAAGATCGAAGCGGAGAAGGTCGGGGATATTCACCATCCGTGTCGCGAGAACAATCCGACGAATCACATCGAGGTCGTGGGCGATGGACGCTTCGGAGCGCGGAACGAGTTCGATGGAAATGACGCTATGCGGATCGGTCTTCATATTGACCTCTTGATCTGACGATCTCGATGCAGTAAATCGACCCAAGATCCGTCTGTTCAGTTGTGACCAGGACTCGGTCGAGATCATTCCTGCAACTCGATAGTTCACAAAGACCATGGTATCCAGTGAGGCATGACTGAGCCTATTCCGTCGCCCGAACCCGCTTTGATTCGAGGAAGCTGCCTCTGTGGCGCGGTCGAGTTCCAGATCCAGGGCGAGGTCACCCCGATCCAATTCTGCCATGCAACGCGATGCCGAAAGGCAACCGGCGGGGCCGCCGCCCCGGAAATGCTTGCAAGCCTGAACGACCTGACCTGGATCAAGGGACTCGAACGACGGCAAATCTATGAAGCTCCGCTTCTCGATTCGCCACCCGCCTACCATCGTGCGTTCTGTAACAAGTGTGGTTCGCCGCTTCCCGTCGAAATTCCGGGGACAGGCTTCGCTCTGCTTAATCCGGGGATTCTCGACGACGATCCCGGAACGCGCGCATTCCGGCACGCATTCATCGATCAACAAGCTACATGGCATACGATCAGCGATGAGCTTCCGACCTACCCGGGCCAGCCTCCACCCCCCGGAAACCCGGAAGACGACTAGCGCGAGTCGAATGATCGCCAAGTAGCCGCACCTCTTCCGGTCAGCGACAACTAAGGCACATCACGATACTAAGATCCCGCCGCGCTGCTATGGAACTCGATCACGTTGTTGTCTTGATCGCGAATAAAGATCGTGGACGTCCCATCGCGCAGATCGATCGGATCTTCGGCGATCGCGACCCATTGGCCGGCAAGCACCGATTGCACTGCTTTAGGATCGGAGACATCGAGGGCGATATGCGTGATCCCAGGATGTTTCTCCGGAATGTCCATCAGAACGTTCTCAGTCGATTGGGAATCTGCGTTCAGCGTCAAGTCGAGATTGACGCCGGAGGGATGTTCTAGCACCGCCACAGGCTCCGGCCCGATCGGACCGACGAGAAACACAAATCCGATCTTCTCATAGAAAGCTCGCGCCGAGCTCGAGATTCTTCACCCAAATCCCGACGGGGTTGATCTCCAGGATTTCCTTCATCGTGATTCTCCTCGGAGGGGCATCCGATCGGCCTCCCATCCGATGTGTTTAGTGACCGACAACCTATACGGTGACATCCCGGGGATCTGCGAGCGAGCGACCTCCGACTTGTGGCGTAGCGAACGTCGTCCTACGTTCGACCGATGACGACTCGGAGCTTCGAAAGACTCGTCCTTCGGCCTTGGCAACTCGACGACAAGACCCTGCTATCGACGATCGCCAACAACAAGCGCATCTGGCGAAATATGACGAATCGTTTTCCATATCCGTACGAGGAAAACGATGCCCTCGAGTGGATCGAGTTTTCCAATACGCAACCGCAAGACCAAAGGCATTTTGCGATCGTCGTAGACGACGTCGTAGTGGGGGGTGCCGGTTTCACCCGAATGACCGACCTCCTCACTCGGACGGCGGAAATCGGATACTGGCTCGGCGAGTCCTGTTGGGGGCGCGGAATCGCAACGGCGGCGCTGACTAAAGCGACTGTATCGGCCTTTCACGATTTTGACTTCGTTCGCCTTCAGGCCGGCGTCCTGGACTGGAATCCAGGCTCGTGCCGAGTTCTCGAAAAAGCTGGATACACACTCGAAGCGCGATTGAAAAAGCAGATCTACAAGGACGACGCCGTCTGCGATCAGCTGATCTATGCGCTCCTTCGCGAAGAACACTCGGCGCGAGACTAAGACTTTCCCGGACCAAGGCGCGCCGGCGATCCGACGACGACGTTCGTTGGCCTAGTCCTCGCCAGCCACCTTCCGCGTCTGAAAATAGCGCGACAGCCAAGCGAGCAACCCGCCCATCGCCGCCAACGTGGCGGAGACGAGGAACGCCTTCGCTCCGAGCGCGCCACTCAACCAGCCGACGAGCAGCAGGCAATATCCATGAATCGGCGTAGGCTGAGCCATCAGCTCGGATCACGCACGATCAGATCTGACGGCGAGCCTGCCGATGAACCGCTCTCAGCGATCGAGCTCCAGCTGGCGCATGACACCCTCAAAGACTTGATCGATTGTAAAGCTCGCAGGGCGCTGACTCGGAGGAAATTGGCGCAGGGATCCCAGGAATTGAGCAATCACTTCCGCCGCCTGAGCGATTCGAGGGGTTCGGTCAGCCCACCATTCGTTGTATGCATTCGAATCCGTATCGGCCTTCTCGTACGGGTCTCGCCGCAGATGGAAGAGCTTCGGAATACGCAGAAACACAAAGGGTTCCCGCCAAACATCGAAGCGACGGCTGCGCTGTTCGGCGAAGACAGTCTTCCAGTCTCCAATGCGTGCGCCAACGAGTAGGCCGTCATCACTGAAGTAGAGAAACTCCCGCCGTGGCCCCTGCTTCGCCTGTCCCGTCAAGTGAGGAAGAAAGTTGTAGCCGTCCAGGTGAGCCTTGAACGTCTTGGTCCCCGCCCGATAGCCCTTCAACAGCTGCTGCTTCACATTCGAAACGCCAACCGCTGCTAGGAGAGTTGGTGCCCAATCAAGGTGGGACATGATTTCATTCGAAACGGCGCCCGCCTTGACCATCCCGGGCCAGCGGACGAAGGCAGGCACTCGGTAGCCGCCTTCCCAGTTTGTGTTCTTCTCGCCTCGAAAGGGGGAGTTCGCGCCATCGGGCCACGTATTGTAGTGCGGCCCATTATCCGTCGAGTAGACGACGATCGTGTCGTCAGCGATTCCCAACTCGTCGAGCTTCTTCAAGAGATCTCCGACTTGTCTGTCATGATCGACCATCGCGTCGGAGTAGAAGTTTTGACCGGAAATTCCACGGATACTTTCCGGAATGTGGGTCTTGAAATGCATGCGCGTCGAGTTGAACCAGACGAAGAAGGGTTTCTTCGTTTTATGCGCGCGATCGATGAAGTCGAGTGCGGAATCGAGGAACTCCTGGTCCACCGTCTCCATCCGCTTTTTCGTAAGAGGCCCCGTATCCTGGACCTTACCGTCGGCAAACGAATGGATGACCCCGCGCGGTCCGTTCCGCTTCCGAAAGTCCGGTGACTTCGGATAGTCGACATTCTCGGGCTCTTCCTCGGCGTTCAGGTGATAGAGATTCCCGTAGAATTCGTCGAAGCCATGATTGGTCGGAAGGAATTCGTCCTTGTCGCCGAGATGATTCTTGCCGAACTGGCCAGTCATATAGCCTTCGGGCTTCAACAACTCGGCAATCGTCGGATCCTTTGCCTGGATGCCGAGTTCGGCTCCGGGAACGCCCACCTTTGTGAGGCCAGTCCGAAACGGACTCTGGCCCGTAATGAACGAGGATCGACCCGCCGTGCAGCTCTGATCACCGTAATAGTCGGTAAAGAGCATTCCCTCATTGGCGATGCGATCGATATTAGGCGTCTGGTAGCCCATCATTCCACGCGTGTTCACAGAGATGTTGCTGATACCGATATCATCACCCCAGATGATCAGGATATTGGGCTTGTCGGCGGCAAGTGCGCTGCTCGACCCGACCAATATGAACAAAACGAGGCTCAGTATTCGCATCATCGAACTCCTCCATAATTGAACGCGACCGATACGGTATCGCAATCTAGTCATCGGCAAGTGGTGGGCCGCCAGCGAGAAAATGAATCGGCGAGGACCACGCGCGCTCCTGGATCGTCACAGCAAAATCCGATCGCGGCGAAACACCAGCGCGAAGCGCGTCCCAGGTCGACCATCGACAGGTCGGGTTCTCTAGAACCCGCGCATAGTAGAAGGCACGCTCGGAGGGATCGAAATCCGGGTCTCGCCAATGCGTGTGAAGCTGCCCTGCCCCTTCGGCTCTCGAGTACGAACAATCTGAAAGGTCAACGCTCGCACCATTGTCGGGACAGCGATGGGTCACCGGATCGACCGCGCCGCCACTCGAACACGCCACATCATAGACGCGCTCGAAGGTCTCGCCGTCCTTGTCGAGCCATCCCTTGATGATCTGCATACGCTGCAATGGTGCACTTAGCGCATCGGACAATGCCCAGAGGATGAAGCTCGGCTCCCGACTCGCTTCCGCCGGAAGATTCCCGCCCATCGTTACGCCGTTCGCATACGCCCGGGCCACCCCATCCGGCGAGTCGAGGCGCTCATTGCTGAAGCCGTAACCTGCAAAGAAGCGAAGTTGAATCCGCGGACCCGAAGTCGCAAACGTTTCCTTACGGCGAAAGGCTTCGTAGATCGAGTCCCGAGTATTCTCCTCTGCCCAAACCGCGGCCAGGCCGGAAGCTCCGTAGGTCGGCGTGGCAGTCTCGACGTAGCTGCTGCCATCGACTTCTTTCCGCGCACTCGGCATGGCAATGCCCATCACCAAGGATTCAATAGCGTTCAGGGGCACGGAGCCCCGGAGTTTCGCGCGACTCGAAAGCAATCCGAGCTTCGAGACGTACGTCGATTCCTCAAAGGACTCACCCGCGTTATGCGTGTCACTGGACCCGATCACACCGAAGTCATAGGGGTTCGCGATCCCCTGCCGCTCGAGCGCCAGACCGCGGCGCAGCGCATCCCGTACATAACTTCCTGCCGGCTCACTCGGCTGCATCGTCGCAACCCGATATGGCGCGATCTCGAAATTGGCCCACTCATCCGTCGAGGAGAGCAGCGGATGCGTCTCGGATGTCCCCTTGATCTGCGTAATCTCGACCAGCGGTTCGTTTCGACTCCGTCGCTCCGCATACGCGTTATCGATTGGATCGCCCGCCCAGTTCACGAGCTTGAACATCTGTCCGTTCGAACCATTCGAGTTATGGGGAATCGCAAGACTCTCAATACCCTGCGCGCGCAATCCATCCATCCAGTCCCAAAGTCCTTCTGGATTCTGCGAATGGAATCGGGAAAAGGGAATGGCCGGAATCCGATCGCTCCCCTTGAAGATCACATTGCGATGGAGGTTGCCACGATCGTCGCTCGAGGACGTGTATTCGTAGGCAATGAAGGTCGTAAAATGACCCGGGTCGTTGAAGAGTTCCGCTGCATCGATCGTATCCCGCCAGGCGGTGCGAGTAATTTCGAGAATCATATCGAGATCGATCGATTCATCGCGTAGTCCGGCGACCATGGCTGGAATGAAGGTCCCAAAACCTTTTAGCCGCGAGAGCAGGCTCATGATCGTCATATTGTCCGGCGCATTCAGATCGTTCAGCGGAAGCGCAACATCGAGCTTGGAAAAGTCGGTCGTCGTGTCAGCGGCTGCTTCCACCAGACCGAGAAACATCGCGTGATCCGTGACCGCATAGAAATCGAGCGGCTGCTTCAATCGGATCTCAAAGCCAGCGGGATGATCGATCGCTTCGCCCCTGGCAAAGCGATACGCATCATGCGGCGATGCCAGAGTTCCAAAGACGTAGGCGTCAAACGAGTATTTCGTATGAACGTGAAGATCACCGAACAGCGCCGTTCGATTGGGGTCAGACGCCGATTGACGAAATGTCAAAATCTCGTCGTCCGTCGTGAAGACCGTGCCCGATCGATTGCCCCGGGACACCTCGAAGCCCGGTCCGTCCTTAACAACGGATTGTCCCGATCCGTCGTCGCAGCTCACGCCTAATAAAATGGCGAACAAGCCCACCCAATTCATCCGAATTGATCTCACCAACTGTCTTCCCTCCTCGTGGCGTAGGAAGCCGATTCTACGCCGCGCCGCGGCCGCTGGCTAACCCAAAACAGCCTCGCCCACGCGACCGGAATGAGCCAAGCCACAGCCAAAGACCAGTCGTGAACAAACTATTCTCGCAGTGAGCGGACGGTCGAGAACACAAATTCGACCCGCGCGAGGACGGGAGCCTCCGGCAGCAAGACAATCTCGTACCCGTGACGGCGATAGGCCGGAACCAGGGCCTCTTATTCCGCCACGGCGCCCGCAAAACCATGCCGGCGCTCTGGATCCGGGCGGAATAGAGCCTCCCACGGCCGCGACAAGAAAACCATCCGCGCCTATCGAAACGACTCGAGGGCCAACTCGAGACCTTCCGGTGCTTCGAGTCCTAATCGCTCCACCGCGCAGGCGACATCGATGAAGCTACGATCGAAAAACCCGACAGCCCAGATCGGCGTGGTCGGCGTAGTCATGGATCGCCTGTTCGGCGCAGAGCTCGACGAGAAGCGTGGACTTCCCTGAACCCAAACATCCGGAGATGCCGAATAGGTGGGTGTCGTGGACGCTCGACGCTTCGGAACACTTAGTCATTCAACTGAACCTGACGTTTCGGAGGATTGAGCGATCCTAGCTGGGCGAAGTCTCAACGGTATTTCTAGTGCTGTGAAGTGCATCGGAAGCAAGGTGCGATTTCGCTTGGCGAACACGGCGACGCCTCGCAGACACCGAGGGGACCCTTCGCAAGCTGACATTGCGTGCCAGACTCGGTGCAGATGGCGACCGGCCCTTCCGAAATAAAGCTCGAGTCACAGCCCGAGAGAGCAAGCGTTACGAGTGCGCCGGTCGCGATTAGGGCGCAACACCGTACGAAAGATGAAGAGCGGTCCTCAACGCACCAAGCCAGTCGTGCATGTCCGTCTGTTAGAGGTCGATTTCGCGGCGGCACAGCATTCATTCCCACCCTCCAGATTCTTTGTCCGATTCGACGCTCTGTTGCCGGTACTCGCGCGTGGTCGGGTTGCTTCGATGAGGGTGTCGAAAAGGGCAGGCGGATAAGGGTTTCGAGTCACGTAGCTTTCGGCGAGCTACGAGGATTCCTCGTGTTTCAGTTTGGGTGATAGGCTGCAGGACGCCGCCCCCTATCACCCCCCTCAATCATCCGCCCTTCGCCTCCTATGCTCCCGCACCATCCCCAACAGATCTTCCCCAAACCTCTCAATCTTCGCCGGACCAAGCCCCGGAATCCGACCCAGCGCCTCAATTGAATCCGGCTCGTCACGATCAATCGCAAGCAGAACCCTTCTTTGAAAAACCATATACGTCTTCCACCCGAGCTTCCGCGCGGTTCGTTTCCGGTAATTGTCGAGCGCCTTCGCAATATCACCGCCATACCGAGGCTGCGAATTTCGGCGCGACGTCGAAATCGAGTGAGAGGTCGAACCCCATCCACCTCCATCCGCATCCTCCGATCCCTTCGCACTCCCCCGCGTAACACGCGTGGTGCGTACGGGCTTGCCGGGAATCCAAACCGTCGGATACTTCTTCCCGGTCCGCTGCAGCCGCCCTTCACCTAGCAGTCCGTCGATCGCGGCAATCACTGCATCCTCGCTGTACTCCGACAATTCTCCATACTCGGGAAGCGTGAGCAGTCCGCCCCGCTTCAGCGTCTTCGCCTTGCCCCCTCGCAAGGCCTGCGCGAGGTTTCGACGTCCAACCGGGCGGCTCAGTCGACCAACCGCAGAAACGATCTTGTCGAGCGCCTCACTCGGAAGACTTTCGACAACCGCACGCGAGGGCCTTCCATTCTGGTCCGCCTCCGGCTCAGCAACCGTCCCCAGACACGCATCACAACGACCGCATTCCGGCTCGTCATCCCGGCCGGTAAAATGCGAGACAAGCGCCTGGTGTCGGCATTGCTCTTGTGTCGCATAACGTTCGATCTCAGCGAGTGCATCATCCCGCCTCTGTTCCTGTGTCGCACCAACCGCCGATCGCTCGGTGAGCCGTCTCTGGGTCGCAAGATCCGCAAGGCCAAAAAACAAGAGGCAATGTGCTGGCTCACCATCGCGGCCCGCTCGGCCGGCTTCCTGGTAGTAAGCTTCGACGCTGCCCGGGGTCTGAAAATGCACGATCAACCGAACGTCGGGCAGGTCGATTCCCATGCCGAAGGCGTTCGTTGCGACAAGAACTCGAGTCCGTCCCATTTCGAAGGCGGTTTGCGCGCGTTCGCGGGCTAGCTTCGTTCGGCCAGCATGGTAGTGGCCGACTCGGATCCCGGAACCGCGTAGCGACTTGGCGACGCGCTCCGTCACCTTCCGGGTGCTGCAATAAATGATGGCTCGGCCGCGCCCTCCCCTGCCTCGGATATGCGTGCGGTCCAATTCTTCAAGAGCGATCCCGACTCGCTCGCTCTCCTTTCGGACCGCGCGAACGGCAAACGAAAGGTTCGGGCGGTCGAAGCCTTCCTGCACGACTAACACATCCTGTAACTCCAACCGATTTTCGATCTCTTGGAGGACGACGGAGGTGGCGGTCGCTGTGAGGGCGATCATGGGTGCGTCGACGATTTCTCGAAGCTCGGACAGGAGCATGAAGTCCGGCCGGAAATCATGGCCCCATTGGCTGACGCAGTGCGCTTCGTCGACGGCCAGGAGCGCAATCGGCGTGCGCGCCATCATTCGGCGGAAGCTTGCCTTGGCCGCTCGTTCGGGAGAGACATAGAGAAGGTCGAGTTCGCCGCGAAGAAAGTTCGCGACGGCTTCGGACTGTTCCGCGTCTTCTTGATGGCTATGGAGGGCGGCGGCGCGGACGCCGCGGCCAAGTAAGGCGCCGACCTGATCCTGCATGAGCGCGATCAGCGGCGAGATGACGATCGTAGTGCCACGTCCGGCGCGGGCGGCCGCAATCGCGGGGACCTGATAGCAGACCGATTTGCCCGAACCCGTCGGCAGGAGGACGATGGCGTCGCGTCCGGCGAGGGCGGCTTCGATCGCTTCTTCTTGTCCGGGGCGGAAATCGCAATAACCGAAGATCTCCGCAAGGATCTTCTGCGCTTCCCCCAAAGCCGCCGATTCGGTCATGGGGAGTAGATATCACGGTGGAGCCGGATTTGCCGAGGAATTCCGCGCCAGGGACTCGCGAAAGAAACGCCGCGCGGTCGGCTAGATGCCGACGACTGAACGAACGTCGTGCGCTGTTTCGCCTTCGAGATGCGCCGCGCATGCAATCAGTTTGACGTGATGTTCCAGCTCGCCGGACGACGCGTCGCGACCCGCCGCACCACTCGATCCGGCCGCACCATCTGAGAGACGAGGCGAGACGACGGTAAGCGAGGTATTCGCAATGACAAAGGGCGCTTGTTCCGTGGCGTGTGTCGCCAATTGTTCTTCGCTGAAGAGATGTCGCTCGATGAGTGACCGAAGAAAGAGTCCATGACTCACGACCGCGAAATGAACGTCGTCGCCTGCCTTGGAAAACTGGTCGACCCAGTGACGTTCGATCTTTTCCCACATGCGATCGACTCGCTCATTGAAGACCTCCCAGGTCTCACCTGCGGGCGGCGCGTAGCTCTGGCCGAAAGGATCGAAATCGAGATCGTCGTAGGCGGTCCCTCGAAGGTCGCCGAGGCTTCGCTCTTCGAGATTGGGCTCTTCGCGGGCCGAAACGCCAGTCGTCGATTCGATGGCGGCGGCCGTCATGCGGGCGCGGGGAAGATGGCTGGTCCAGATCTCCGTGATGGGGGCCTTCGCGAGGCGTTGGCCGAGACGAGCGGCCTGCGCGAGACCGCGGTCGGAAAGCGGAGTTTCCGGGACCTGGATGATGCGATTACGGTTTCCCGCAGTTTCACCGTGTCTAATGAGAAGAATGGCCATGAGTGCCGCGAAGGGTAGCGCGGGAAATCAGTGAACCGCCGTCGACAGTGCCGAAAAGAGCTGGGCGAGATATTTGGGCTCGATCAAGAGATGGGAGACAGCGGAAACGGCTTCATCTCGCGAGAGAATCCGAAGGCGAAGCGAGAAGACCAATGTGTCCGAAGGCGCATGGGTCTTCACGAACATGGCGAGTTCCGAGTCTTCGCAGAGCTCGGCATCTCGGAACGAACATTCCGATTGGAGAATCTCCGCCAATGCGACTGTGAGGCCTTCGAGAAATTCTGTCCCCATGGACACGAAGGTTTCGAGGGGCCGATCGCTGTCGCCCATCTGGGCCCAGACCAATGCGTCTTCGGGCTCGAACACAACATTGAGGGAGCCGGGCATCGCGCCGTCCAGCCGCCCGATCACGCCCGCGACCAGATCCTCGGAGAGCCGCAATCCGTGCTCGCCAAAGTCGCCAAGCGATGTGGCGCGGACTTCGAGCACCTCGATTTCCGTCTCACAGCCCGAGATCTCGGCCAGTGATGCTTCGCCGACGGCCGCGGCCTCGGCAAAGAATCCATGCAGCGCGATCAGTTGTTCTGTCGAAATTTTCAGGGGGGGCATCTCCGGGGTCTCGTCTCCTTGGGCCATCAAGCTATCGTCCATTCTTCGGACAGAAGAAGTGTTTTCCCATCACATCACAGCATGTTTACTCGAATTGCAGGCGTTCTGCACCCGGCTCGCAGCGTCCAGTCATTTTCCGAACAGCCGGAGATCGACTGACTATACCTATAATGACTTCCAGGCCCGTGACGTCACCAAATCCGACGACCATCGATGATCAATCGAACACGCTGAAGCATCGACTCGTTCTCTCGAATGACGATGGTGTCCACGCGGATGGGCTCGCGACCCTCCACAAGATCCTGGCGCCCCAGGCCAATTGCCTGATCGTGGCGCCCTCGGGCCCCCAGAGTGGGGTCGGTCATGCGGTAACAACCAAGCGTCCGATGGCGCTGGAGGAACTTTCGCTGGGTCGCTTCGGTCTTGATGGCACGCCAGCGGATTGTGCGCGGGTGGCGCTGGGTGGGCGGGCGACGTTTGCGCGCAAGATCCTGGGGGACGGAGCGACTGGGTCCCAGGCCGCTGGGGCTAATGCGGTCGAGTCAAAGTCGGCTCGGGAGATGGCCGCGGGTGAGACCGGCGACGCGAGAGAGATTTGGCTGGTCGCGGGCATCAACCACGGCGCGAATCTCGGCATGGACGTCTACATCTCCGGGACAGCAGCGGCGGCGCGGGAAGCCACCATCCTCGGATTTCCGGCCATCGCGATCTCCCAATATGTCGGCAAGCATCGAAAACCCGATTGGGAGGCGACCGCCCTTCGCGCCGCCCAGGCCCTCGACATTCTCTTCATGCGGCGACCACGCCCAGGCACATTCTGGAACGTCAACCTTCCGCATCCCGCGGACGAGTCGACGGAACACGATATTGTGTTCTGCCCGCTCGACCCGAGCCCGCATGCCTTCCAATACGAAAATCGCGGCGGCGAGCTTCATTGGATCAGCGACTTCCATAATCGCCCGCGACTCGATGGACACGACATAGCCACCTGCATGGGCGGTCAAATCGCGATCAGCGAGCTGCCCATCCAACCCTTCCTCGAAAACTTTGCGTGACTCGGGACGAATCGCTGGATATTCCGGGATCAATGTAAAAACCCCTTTGACTTCGCCGCCCATCGCCGATACAAAACCGCACGAAGAATCGAAAACTTGAAGAAAGAGGAACTCAAACTTCCCATGCACGCCCTTTCATTCACACAGAGCCAGGCGGCGACGGACGCGATCGCCGTATCGAGTTCATCGAGCTTCCGTACGGCCGCAGCATTCGGGCGCGATCGGATGGTCTCGGATGACTGGACGTGTCGGGGCGATCATGGCCAGGGCGCCGGGACGATTCGAAATGAGGTCGTTACTAAGCCGCAAACGGCGCTGAACATCAAATCGGAGGGGGACTCCAAGATCAGGTCCAGCATTTGGACTCCAACCCGAAAACGGACCTCGATCAAGAACGTTTAGAACTCAGTCCATCGAGTTCCCAACGAGAACCCCTCCCGCCAAATGGCCGGAGGGGTTCTCGTCATTTGGGGCTCGAAAAGATTGACCCGACCGGGAACGGCCCGGCCGGGATTAGACCGGTCGCGACAAGACCGAGCCAGCGAACCAACAGGAAGGAGTACGAACCATGCAACGAAGATTCGAAACCAGGACTCGCGGCGAGCTCTTCATCGAGCGCGTCATCTGGAATATGGCGGCCGGTGCGGCACTCGCGGTGATGGTTCTGCTCCTGCTCTTCTCCCTGCAGTGGCTCGACCATCTCGCTCCAGTGACGGATCGAAATACGGGCGTCTCGGCCTCGGGTGATATCGCGGAGCATTCGCGAGCAAGCCAGTCCGTCGGGACCAGCGACCGCCCAGCGACAGAAGTCGCTGCGGTGAATCGGCCGAGCGGCTAGCGGATTGCCTTGCCGCCACCGCCACCGCCCTCGAATGACGGCGGCGGCGGCGGCGGGATCAATCTGAGGCCGCGGTCCCAAAAGAGCGGAAGCCGGCTGACCCAGCGGAGAGAATCCCTTGGTCGGCCGGCTTCCCAAGGCCCAGACCGATCATCTCAAATCCTCCAACGCTTCAATGTGCCAGGCACTCGATTCGTCAGCCTCATAACGTGTCTTCCACCTGGCTCGTCCACGATTCGTCCAACCAATTGACTACATGCCGCCTCCCACCGGGATCAGGTCTCTGCCAGAGACAGAACATCTCCGCCGCGAGGCAGCCGCGAGGCCAAGCGCGCCGACTGCGACCATCAGACCGAAGCCTGGTTCTGGAACCGCCGCCAGCGCAGCGGGCGTAAACGCATCGACATTCAGCGTCAGCATGCTCACGCCAGTCAGCGGATCGATCACGTTGTAGTCCGTGGTCTGAGCCACCACGTAGTCGAGAGTCCCGACGAGGTAGAGCATGCCCGTGATCGGTGAAAAACTCAGGCTGGCATCGTCGCGTTCCAGGTTTGCACCCGGAACCTGAGCCGCGAAGCAGGGAGACGGTGGGCAGGTCGAAAGATCGATCTCGTAGAGCCCATCCGAACTGAACGGGGTCGCCGCAAATAACTTCCCATGGATGCTGTCATAGGCCAGGCCGGTAAAGAGAGTGGTTCCCCCAAACGCGAGGGTGCCCAGCAAATTGGTTTGCGAAGGAAAGGCCGGATCGATCCATCGGATCTCGCCCAACATCCCGCCCGCCTCGAGAACCAATAGTCGATCGTCACTGGCCAGATTCGTCGGCCCCGGGTCGTAGGCCATCGAGACGATCTCGAGCGCACCGTTCGCGATCGTCCCCACCGTAGAGAGAATCATTCCCGTCGTCGGATCGATCGTCACGATCTCGTCGTCGGCCACCGTCGGAACCACACCATAGAGTGTCTCGGAATCATGGGCGTAGGCCATCCCGCGAACATCATCGGCAGCGGGCAAAAATTGCGCCAAGGTCGACCAGTCCCCGGACAATGCCGAGATCGTTATCGAATCATCCGGCGGCCCACCCGATGCCGTCCCCGGTGCGGCCGCCGCGATCAATCGAACGCCCGCGTCCCCATCGAAGACCCCACAGAGCCCCCCCGAACAAAGACCATTCGTCTGTTCCGTACAGATCGTCCCGTCGGCGAGAGCGCTGCCGCCGTTATCGAAGCAACTGCATTCGAGGCCGCTCGAAGTCGTCGTGCGACCCAGCTGGAAGTTGGCGCATTCGCTCACCGCCAGACAGCCACCGTTTCCCGGCGTGAACACAGCCCCCTGCATGAGCTGACATTCGGCACCTGACACATGCGAGAGGCAAGCGTTATGTCCGCGTTCATGCGCCACGACGGCGGGAAGAGTTCCACTATCGAGGGAGTCGACCGTCACGACCATCCAGACGTTCGGATCGTCGTTCCCGTTTCCCGTACAGGTCGTGTTGAGAGCACATCCGATCGCATTCGGCGCGGACCCACCGCAATATTCGATGCTGTCGATCAAGAACGCTTGCGAACCCGCGCCGCCGGTATTCCCGATGGCCGTCTCGTCCGACGCACTATTCATGACGTCGAGGCCATCGCCGGGCGTCCCAAAGGTCGCAACGGATACGCTGCGAACCATCCGCGTACAACAGGGCGTGTCCGAGGGACCTTGCCCGCCTTCGAGAAGATCATTGCCCGCGTTAACGGCGGAATCGATGATGCCTTGCCAATAGGCCAGGTCTTCGCCCGCCCCTGCGTTGATCAAGTCAACATGCACGGACCAACTGAGTTCATGAAGGTCGACCGCCGGCGCAGCAATCGCGGCCGGCGCTAGAAACGCCCACGTCGCAGTACAAGTCATGACAAGCCTGAAGCGAATCGTGGATCGAAGTCGCCGCCGGGCCCGAATCATCGGCGACTTTCTTCGGCTGCGCGTTCGCGATGCTTCGCTCGGGCTTCCTGTAGGTGGCGACCAAACTGGACATCCGTCGCATCGCGCGGGATGTGCTTGAGAATTCGACCGGCCTCGGGCAATCCGGTTTCTGCAAGCGAACTGACCGCCGACTCGCGTGTGAGTCGGCTCAAGCGCGGCCCGCGATGCTGGCGAAAGGTCCAGCTTGGCGGGCCCGCATTCATCAAGGTCTCGAGGAGTCGTAGGGCTCGACGATCGAAGCGCGCAAGATGTCCCAACGCGTAGGGCAGAGCCTGCCAGGCTCGGAACGTATCTCGGTCGACCTCTCCCTCAGGCGGAGAACCAACCCAATCCTGGATTGCGGCCATCGCATCCGGCGATCCACAGAGCCCAAGCGCCAACATGATCTGCCCATGGATCGAGGACTCATCGGAATCCGCCAGCATCTCGGCAAGCCTTGCCGCCCCGGCCGGTCCAATTCGCCGGGCCTCTTCCTCGGGCATCCCCTCAAAATAGGTGGCACGAACCAGCGTCTCGGTCTCGTCGGCAGTCAGCATCCGCGCCGACGCCGTGCTCCCCCACACGAGAGCGACCAGGAGAGTCAATGCGGTGCCCAGCCGAAAACTCGATTTAGCGATCTGCAATGACGTCCGACCTCATCTCCACAATCGACTTCAAGAATCGAATTTTCAAGGCACCCCATGTGACGGACGAGGACGCGGCCCACAAATCCCGAGCTGCGACTCTTGTCTTACGAGCGTCTTACAGGACGCCCCTCTACGGCGCGGGTTTCCGTGGAACGCTTCCCGATCCGAAGCACCTAATTCATCGGAGGCCCCAGGCCGCGCACCCGAACGTAGCAGCGGGGTCTCCCAAGGTCTGCAATCAGGACGTTGACATCCTCGTCAATTCCGCGATTCTCGCTCTCGCGAAGGTGTGCGTCCGTGACGAACCACATACCGGGGAATCACAATCCCGCGCAACTCAACCCAATGCCCAGCCAACCCGCAGGAATATTTCCGATATGCCCGAAAAATATCTTCGTCGAGACGGGCTTCCACTGCTCCTGCGCCATACCGGCAAAACGACGCTTCCCGAAGAGCCACCGACGACTCCCACCCAAGCAGCGGGCACGACCGTACTTTGTCTGCACGATGCGGGTTTACAGAGTTCGATCTTCAGCGATCTGATGTCTTGCCTGCCCGACCACTATGTCGGACTCAGTTTCGATCTTCCCGGCCATGGACGCTCCGGAAGTCTCGACGCCCTTTCCTCCATCGAAGAAATGGCGGACACAGCGCATTGGGTGAGCCAGTGGTGTCGGGTCGAGCGACCGATCGTCGTCGGTCACGGCATGGGCGCGCTGGTCGCTCTCGAATGGGCGCGTGCACAGAGCGAGGCGATCGGCGGACTTTTGTTATGCGGCATCGGCCGAACCCTGGGCATCGATGACGAGACGATCGAAACCATGCGACGGGTCACCCGCGGCAAGGCACCGCGCCCTTTTGATCCAAGTCGCCTGGCCAAGGACGCGGGACCCGACCTGATGAAGCGCGCTTATATGGAAGGCATACAAACGGATCCCCGAGCAACCCTCGTCGACTTTGAGGCGAGCAGACGTTTTTCCGATGAGACCGGCGAAGCGGAACTCGAGTTCGCCTGCCCGATCCGCTTCATCGACGGCGCCGCGGAATCGCACGCGACCCGCGAGCGGTCAAAAGGTTTCGCCAAAAGGATCGCTGGGAGCTCGATCGAGTCGATCGACGGTGCCGCCCACTACCTCCCCTTTGAACAACCGAAATCGCTGACCGAAGAGATCCAGCGGATTTCAGAGGCCGCATGAGTTATTCGGGCAGCTTCGCAATCGCGGGCGTACATGAATACGAGAGCCGTTGGGCGCCGAACAAGACTTCGTTCCAGATCATGGGCGAATGCAGCCGCGATGCGCTGGCGGACGCGGGGCTTTCGCTCTCGGACGTCGACGGGCTCTTCGGCGCATCCATGACCATGGGCGCGATGGGCATGGTTCAGTTTGCGGAATACCTGAACATCAAGCCGCGCTACCTCGACGGCACCAATATCGGCGGCTCCTCCTTCGTCTCCCACGTCGCCCACGCCGGTGCAGCCATCCATGCCGGACTCTGCGATGTCGCGCTCATCGTCTACGGAAGTACCGCTGCCTCCGATGCCATGGCCATCGGAACGGGCAACTCGGGAGGCCGAGATCCCAGCGCGGCCTTCGTCTCGCCCTACGGAATGACCCTGGTTTCATCCTACGCCATGGTGGCTCGCCGACATATGCACGAATTCGGCACGACCTCAGCACAACTCGCGGACATCGCGGTCTCGACGCGCCATCACGCCAGCCTGAACCCCCACGCAAAAATGCGTCAGCCCATCACGCGGGAAGACGTTCTCGAAAGTCGGGTCATCGCGGACCCCCTCCACCTTCTCGACTGTTGCATCATCAGCGACGGTGGCGGCGCGATCATCGTGACGAGCCTCGAGCGCGCAAAGGATTTGCGCCAGAAGCCAGTCGCCATCCTGGGTTCCGGCGAATCGGTGGCTCACCGCGAAATCGGCCGACCCGACCTCATGACCATGGCCGCCAAACAATCCGGCGAACAAGCCTTCGCGATGGCGGGCCTGACACACTCCGACATCGATCTCTGCACGATCTACGACTCCTTTACGATCACCGTCCTGCTGACGCTCGAGAACCTCGGCTTCTGTAAGCCGGGCGAAGGCGGTGCATTCGTCGAAAACGGCGGAATCGGCCTCGGCGGACGCATGCCGGTCAATCCCGACGGCGGAGGCCTTTCCTCGAATCACTCCGGCATGCGCGGAATCTTTCTCGTGATCGAAGCCGTGCGTCAATTGCGCGGCGGACTCGGTGAGCGCCAAGTCGAAGGCGCAAAGATCGCGCTCGCTCACGGAACCGGCGGCTACCTCGGACTCATGCATTCAGGTGCCACTCTCATTCTCAGTTCGGACTAACGCGGAATTCAGACCGGTCATCCAGCCGGCACGCCAATCGTCAGGAAATCCATGGCCACAGCGAGCAAGCAAAGCGATTCGAAAGCAAAGATCGAAGGCGGTCGCGAATACGATCCGCCCGCCATCGACTGGGAAAGTCGCGCCTACTGGGAAGGAGCCGGCCGCGGCGAATTGGTCCTCCAGCGCTGTCGCGCCTGCGACGTCGTCCAACATCGACCGCGCGGCTTCTGCGTGAGCTGCATGGAAGATCAGCTCGAACATTTCGTCGCCTCCGGCCGCGGCACGGTCTACACCTACTCGATCGTTCATCAGAATCAGATGCCGAAATTCCGAAACGCCCTGCCCTACGTCGTTGCCTATGTCGAACTCGAAGAAGGGCCACAGCTTCTTACCAATATCGTCGACTGCGATCCCGAAACAATTTCGATCGGAATGCCGGTCTACGTCGAGTTCAAAGCCACGCCGAACGAGAAGACCGGCGATCAGCTCGGCGTCCCGAGGTTCCGTCCCGCATGATTCTCGATCTCCATACCCATTCGATCGCCTCGGATGACGGACGTGCCAAAGTCGAAAACTACTGCCAGTGGATTCAACGCAAGGCGCTTCCCCTAGATGGCTTCGTCCTGACCGAGCACCGGCAATTCGATGAAGCCTCGGACTATCGTGGGCTCGAGGATAAATTCGGCCTACTGATTCTAAAAGCCAGTGAAGTCGAAACCGAATACGGGCATGTCCTGGTCTTCGGTGTGAACGAAAATCTGCGCGCGGCTTTCGACTTCGCCCGAATCGACAACCCCCTCTCCATGGTGCTCGCCGAATCCAAGCGATGCGGCGCTGTGGCCGTCCCCTGCCATCCTGGCCGCCCAAAGGTCGGCCTCTGTGCGCATTGGGAAGTTCGTGGGCCAGTCGAAGGAGTCCATGCCGTCGAAACCCTGAACGGCGGCAGCCGCGAAGGCGAGAACGAACAAGCGCTTGAATACGCGAACAAATTCGGCTGGAACCAGATCGGCGGATCGGATTCACATATCGTGAGTCATATCGGTCGCTACGCCACTCGTTTCAAGAAGAACCTGACCAGCATGGACGATCTCGTCGCAGAACTAACAAATGGTCGCTGCGAAGCGATCCGCCCGGAAGTGAGCAGAACATGAATATCGAGGAAATAAATTCCCGCTTTGCAGGACACGTATTCGACAAGATCGATCTCAAGATCAAGACCGAATCGATGGTCGGCTATGCGAAGGCCTGCGGCGAAACGGAACCACGCTTCCTCGACCCCGAACATCCCGACTTCCAGGCAGTCCCCAACTACCCCACGCGAATTCATGGAACCCGAGGATTACCGGAAGATTTCCCGATCGATATGCGCAGATGTTTCGATGCCGGGAAGTCCGTCACCCTCCACACTCCCATTCGCAAGGGCGACCAGATTCAGGGCCGAAGTGAAATCGCCGAGATCTACGAAAAGACCGGCCGATCCGGCGCCATGATCTTCATCGTGCATCGAATGAACTTCTACAACCAGAATGATGCCCATCTCGCCACCGTCGATTGGCGGCTCGTCCAAAGGGAGCTCGCCTGATGTCCGGCTCGAACCCCAAAAACTTCTCGGATGTTGAGTTCGGCGAAGATCTGCCGGAATTTGCTGCCAACGTCTCCCTCGCGAACGTGACTCTCTTTGCCGAATCCGCCAAGATGGTCACTGACCGATTCGTCGACCATGAAAAGGCGCGTGCCGCGGGACTCCCCGGCGCCATCGTTCCCGGCATCATGAGTCAGGGCATTCTCGTGGCCCTGATCCATCGCTGGGCGCCCAACGCCGAGATCCAAAACATCGACACGATCTTCCGCGCCCCGCTCCTCGTCGACACGAAACCCATGGCGAGCGGCGTCGTCACCGACATCGACGACGAAACTAGAGTCATCGAAATCGACCTGACGATCAAGAACGAAAAGGGCGAGACCCCCGTCCTCGGAACCGCGCGGATCTCGCTCTAGCAGCGTCGGAATCGCTATGGCTGACGCAGCAAAGCCCAGGCGCTGCGTGCGCCGTCGATGGCGGCGCTCATGATGCCTCCGGCATAGCCAGCGCCTTCGCCGATCGGGTAGACATTCTCGAAGCCCCGTGCGAGGCGGGTTTCGGGATCCCGGGGTATGCGAAGTGGACTCGAACTTCGCGACTCGATCCCGACGAGGAGTCCCTGTTCTCCGGCATAACCGGGAATCGAACGATCGAATCGCAGGATGGCGGCGCGAAGGGCTTCGGTGACATCGGGAGGAAGTAGTTCATCCACTCGAAGAGCGGAGAGTCCCATCTTGTAACTGCTTCGCGGAAGACCTCGATCGGGACGGCCCGCGAGAAAGCTCGGAACACTCTGTGCCGGAACAGAGTAGTCGGCTCCGCCTGCTTCGAAGAACGCTTTCTCCAACTGCTCTTGAAACTCGACGCCGGCGAATCGCCCCTCCCCGAACTCGCGAGGACCGAGTGTAACGACAAGACCGGAATTGCCGAACGCGGAAGAATGTTTTGAGTTGCTCATTCCGTTCGTGCATAGCATTCCAGGCTGCGCAACCGCAGCGACGATCTGCCCTCCCGGACACATGCAGAAACTATGCACAGTGGGAATCGCGTCACTTCCCTTTGCAACCATCGCATAGTAGGCGTGACCCAGACTCGCTATGTCTGCCTCTTGACCCAGGCGACCGAGGTCGATGAGGGACTGCGGGTGCTCTATGCGTAGACCGAGCTGAAAGGGCTTCGCCTCAACTTCGAGTCCGTCCCTCGCGAGGGAACGAATGGTATCTCGAGCGCTATGACCGATCCCAAGCATCACGGCATCACAAGCAATTTCTCCGGCAGACGATTGGATGGCGACGATCTGGCCGGATTCATCCGCTGAGCGAACGAGGGATTCGAGGCGCGTACCAAAGTGAAAGCGTACGCCCATTTCTTCGAGCCGGGTTCGAAGTCTCGGCAGGATGCGATGAAGTCGATCGGTGCCGACATGGGCCCGCGCATCAAATGCGATTTCGGGATCCGCGCCCGCGGCGATCAGCGTGTCGAGAATTGGAGCCTCGAGTGCATGCTGGGTCCGCGTATAGAGCTTGCCATCAGAATAGGTGCCGGCTCCGCCCTCTCCGAAAAGTAGATTCGCTTCCGGATCGAGTTCCCCCGTCCCTGTAAAGCAAGCGACTGCCCGACCTCGCTCTCGCAGGCCAGGGCCACGATCGATGAGGTCAACACCGACTCCATTGCTCGCCAGAGTCCAGGCCGCATAGAGCCCGGCCGGCCCGGATCCGACAACGAGTACGCGACGCGCTCGCGACCCACGTTCTGCGGAGTCGAGTTCGAATCGAGCGGGTGCTTCGACGTGGCGCGCGCGCCCGCTCTTGATGGCACGATCAAGTGCGGGCGATCGATAGTCCGCGGCCAGATCAAGATCGACATGCACGACGAATTTGAGGAGATGGCGACGACCACGCCGACGCGCATCGAGCGCACGACGCGCGATACAAACTCCGCGAACTACATCCTTTGATATGCCGATCGCCTGTGCACTCCGTGCACATAACACACTCTCGGATTCGTCGAGACCCAGCTCGATCGCCATGACGCGAACGCGCTGCGAAGGCCCATCCAAGGGCGATAGCGAATGCGTTTTGGGATGTGATTCCGATGACAAGGACATTATTTCGCCGGCCGATCTTTCAAATCTAGAGATCGAGCTCGATGCGAGCATACCGCCTCAAGACTCTACCTGGAGGCGCCGATGCCGAAAAGGCAAGTCTCTGGATGATCAACCTAGAACGGAAGCTCGATGAACGCCTGGTCCGGGTCAACCCAATTTCGCCTTTCTCAGAGCACGGTCCTCCTCATCGGAACGGACTCTCGGATCCAGCGCTCCCTCGCCCGCGAATTTCAGGCCCTATCGGCCACGACGGTCACGGCCATGGACCTCGACGACGCCAGCCAAATCCAATGGGAATCCCGCAACCGGCCGGCCGTCATGCTCATCCCGGAGAACAGCGTCGAACCCGAGGAGTTCGAAGAGCAGCTCGCAGCGCTTCCAGATCAATCGCGCACTCTCTCGCTGGTCAACTCGCCGACCTCGCGGCGAACTTCGCGCGCCCAAGGAATGGCGAACCCGGACTTTCTCATCCGGGAAGGCAAAGGCAGATCGATGTTACAGTCTGTCCTCGAGCGGCGGCTATTTCGTGACGCCACGACCGTGGGTTGTCGGCTCCGACATCTCCCTCGAACTACCCTGGGGCCACGAACGGCTGCTCATCGGCGGTCGCATCCTGTATACGAATCACGGCGGAGACGAACGGGCTCTGCCCCGCGGCATGGCCATTAGTTTTCGCCCTCTTCGCGACCACATTCAACAGGTTATTCGCGCTGACATTTCTGCGACCCAAACACAGCTCCAGGTCTAGTAGAGGGCTCCGCGCACCCTCCTGCGCTACCGCGCCGATTCGTTCCGGGACCCGCTATGTTCCCGCCGCAACGACGCTCGGAAGAGGAAACCTGCATGAACCCGGCACGCCTCGATCCAGCCACACGCAAGGCCGATCTGGATCGTATCCAGAACGAGACCTTCGACATCGCCATCATTGGCGGTGGCGTTGTCGGCGCGGGTACCGCCCTGGATGCCGCGAGCCGCGGGCTATCCGTCGCGCTCATCGAACAGCGCGACTGGGCGTCGGGCACTTCCAGCCGATCGAGCAAACTCATCCATGGTGGCATCCGATATCTCGAACAACTCGACTTCCGACTCGTCCGCGAAGCGCTTCGCGAACAAACACTCATGCTCGAACGGCTCTGCCCACATCTCGTTAAACCAGTGCCTTTTCTTTATCCCCTCACCCGACGGATCTGGGAACGCGCTTATGTCGGCGCGGGCACGCTCCTCTACGACTTGCTCTCCGGCGCCCGCGCGCTGCCCCGACATCGACATCTTTCACGACGCGGGGTACTCGCTCGCTTCCCGGGGCTTCGGGGCGACCGCATGGTTGGGGGTATTCAGTATTGGGACGCCCAGGTCGACGATGCCCGACATACATTGGCGCTCGTCCGAACAGCCCGCGTACATGGCGCCGTAACACTTTCGAGTGTTCGATCCGAAGGATTCAGAATGTCCGGCGCGCGGGTGGCCGGGGTACGGGCGCGCTGTCTCGAAACAGGACAAGATCTCGAGATCAAGGCACGGCAGGTCGTCAACGCGACGGGCGTCTGGACCGACAGTGTCCAGAGTCATGCGGGCCGTGGGCGCGTCCATGTGCGCGCTTCGAAAGGCGTCCATCTCGTCGTTCCCCGCGATCGCATCCACGGCGACGCCGGCCTCATTCTGCGAACCGAAAAGAGCGTCCTCTTCGTGATTCCCTGGGAAAACCATTGGATCATTGGTACGACGGACACCGATTGGAATCTCGATCTCGCCCACCCCGCCGCCAGTCTGAGCGACATCGACTACCTGCTCAATCGGGTCAACGCCGTACTCGCCGAGCCTCTTCGACATGACGACATAGAAGGTGTGTATGCCGGCTTACGCCCCCTCTTACAGGGCGAAAGCGACGCGACGAGTCTGCTCTCGCGCGAGCATGCCGTGAGTCAATCGGTTTCGGGTCTGATCACGATCGCTGGCGGGAAGTACACGACCTATCGCGTCATGGCCGAAGACGTCATTGATATCGCTGCACACGGACTCGACCAGAAAGTTCCCGAGAGTTGCACGGCCGAAATTCCACTCGTCGGGGCGCCCGGCTATCGCGCGGTCTGGAATCGCCGCGAGACCATCGCAGCAGAGTCGGGCTTGCACGTTCATGTGGTCGAACATCTGCTCGGTCGTTACGGATCCCAGATCGATGAGCTCATCGACCTGATTCGAGAAACGCCGAGCCTGGGTCAGCCCCTCGATGGTGCACCCACCTATCTTGCTGCCGAGATCCACTACTCCGCCTCACACGAAGGCGCGCTTCATCTCGATGATGTGCTCACTCGCCGAACTCGGATTTCGATCGAGACCTTCGACCGCGGCATCCAGGCTGCCCAACCGACCGCGCAGATCATGTCGCAAATTCTCGACTGGGATGAAGCAACCAAAGACCGCGAGATCGCACACTACGAAGCCCGTGTCCGAGCGGAACGCGAGAGCCAGACTCAACCCGACGATCACACCGCCGACGCTGCACGCGTCGGGGCACCGGACGTTCGCCTCGGCGGAGCAAACGTCGAACGCGCGCCCGTCTACTCACTCGATGAGCGAAGGCGCGCGGACAAGTCGCCGACATCGGGCCAATAGAGTCAGATGGAAATCGGATGAAGGCCTGCGAGGTCGGCTAGGTCGGCTGAATCTCCCGGGACACTCCCGCTAAAGATTCCGGGGATCCCGAGGATCAATTTCATCGAGCACCGGCGGCAAGGTCAAGGCATGCCAAACCCCAGCCGGCTCGAGCACCTGACAAACATCACGACGAATAGACCGATCCAGGCGACTAAGTCGCCATCCGATTTCGGCACGCCGAGATTCGGCTACTGGACTCACAGGCGCCGGGTTTCGCCCAAGACCCAGATCCAGCAAAACCCGATCGCCGCCATCCTTATACGCCTGATGGTTCAGCTCGAGATAAGCATGATAGTCGCGAGCCACTTCTTCAAGGATCGACAGAAGCGAAATCGGAATCACATCGTCCGCCGAGCCAGCACCTAAACCAGCGCCTAAACCGGCGCCAAAGCCGCGCCCGGGAGCCGTCGCTTCCAGCAAGTCCTCTCCCAGCGAAACCAGACGCGGCGCCTTTCGCAGAAGATGTTGTCGCGCGTGATCATGAATCAGCACATCGCTTTCGAGCCACGCGGCGAGGATCCAATCCGGCCGACAGGGATCCTGTCCCAACAGGTAGCCGGCTTTATGAATATGAAGGCCGAGCCGTTCGAGCGTTGCCCAGGACCGCCGCGGCCAGCGCGGAAGCCATAGCTCCAGCCAGTCTTCGAGCAGGCGAGCGACGGTATGGCGAATCGGCGTGTCCGGAAGAAGTGCCGGGCTCGGCGATGCTCCCTCCACCCAATCGAGCATCCCATGCAGGCCGGACAACACGAATCCCTCCGGTGTTCGCAGATAGGGCCCGACGTCATCGCCGGTCCGCGCGGCCAATGGAAGAGCCAGGGACGAGGTCTCCTCACAGAGCTCGAACTCGAGACCCTTCGCAGCCAGCGTCGTCACAAGAACGACTGTGTCGCGCTCAGCGAGATTTCCGTACACCGTGTAGCGATTCATTGGTTCATTCCATTTCACCCGCGCGGAACGACACCGATGCCGCCGCGATCTCGACCCAGCGCAGCGTCAGATCGACTTCGATGTCGGGATGAAGTGAGGCAGCGACCGGGCATCCGCGGGCGACCTCTTCGAGGCGCTGGCGAGCAGCCCCCGGCAGCGTGTCGGGAAGCTCGAGCTCGACGACGACACAGCCAACCCGCCGCCGTGGTTCCAGCTGCATATGCTTCTCGACGCGCGCCCGTGCGCCATCGAGCTTCCAGCCCTCGCGCTCGCCGGCGATGGCCAGCGTCGTCAGCATGCAGCTCGCCAGCGAAGTCGCGAGCAGATCCGTTGGAGAGAACGCCTCGCCCTTTCCTTGATTGTCGATTGGCGCATCGGTCTCGATCGCAGCCCCCGACGGCCCGTGCAGAGCCGTCGCATGCAGCCCGCCTTCGTAGACCAACGTCATTTCGACCACCGTGCTTCCTCCCAACGACCCCCAACTAAAGAAGGAGCCACGTCGAAATGCCCTCGGATTCGAGGCTTTCGAATCTTCCAGCCGAATGTTGCCGAAATCCACGCGTTCACGCCGCTTGAACGTGACGAACGCGTGCTAGCTTGACGCCGAAATCGCTCGAGAATCATGCAAGAAAATTCCAACCCTCTACTCAAATCCGCGGAAAATCCGGGCAGCGACCGCGATGCGGCCATCGCCGAAAGCCTGTCGCGACTCGGGCATGTCGAATTCCGTCCGGGTCAGCGTGAGGCGATCAACGGCCTCCTCGACTCGCGACATTTGCTGCTGGTCGCGCCGACCGGGGGCGGCAAGAGTCTCTGTTACCAGTTGCCGGCTCTACTTTTTCCGGGCACGACCGTGGTCGTCTCACCGCTGATCGCCTTGATGCGAGACCAGGTCGATGCGCTCGAACGGCTGGGAATCGGAGCCACTTTCCTCGCCTCGACCCTCAACAGTGAGGAGATGTCACGCCGGCTCGACGCCCTCGAGAGCGGTCAGCTTCGCATGATCTACGTCGCGCCCGAGCGACTCGTCTTCTCCCGTTTTCGCGAGATTCTCCACAAGATCGATTGCCCGCTCTTTGCCATCGACGAAGCCCACTGCATCAGTGCGTGGGGCCACGATTTTCGCCCGGAATACCTCGAGATCGGCCGAGTCCTCAAGGAACATCCCAATGCTCGGGTGCTCGCCTGCACGGCGACCGCGACACCTTACGTCCGGGACGAGATCCTCGCGCGCCTTGAACTTCCGCCGGAAACCCCGCAGCTGATTCGAGGCTTCGCACGGCCGAACCTGGCGCTCCGGGTCGCGGAAGTCGAGCGAGCGGCGGAGCGACGCCGGGCCGTGGACTCCATTTTGATGGAGACACTCGAAGCACCGGATGCCGGACGCGGCTGCGCCATCATCTATGGACCCACTCGCAAGAGCACGGAAACCGAGCGCGATCGCCTTGTCGCTCGTGGCTGGCGATGCGAGACCTATCACGCGGGCCTGACCGCCGAGCGCCGAGAAAGCGTTCACGGCGCGTTTTCGGACGGCGAACTCGAGGTCGTGGTCGCGACAAATGCATTTGGCATGGGCATCGACCGCTCGGACGTTCGCGCGGTCATCCATCTCGCGCCCCCTGGATCAATCGAGGCCTACTATCAGGAGGTCGGCCGAGCCGGTCGTGACGGAGAGGATGCCGTTGGGCAGATGTTAGTCGGACCTGGAGATCTCGCGAGGCGGCGTGCGCTGATCGAAATGGATGGGCCAGTCGAAGGTCCGAATAGCGAGGGCGGCAGTCATCGATGGTCGCTGTTTCTCGAACTGATGCGCTTCGTCGAGGGGGGATCCTGCCGTCACGACACGGTGCTGCGCTATTTCGGTGATGAAGAAGAGACGCTTTCGGGTTGTGGGCGCTGCGACGTCTGCGAACAGCTCTCGGGCGGTGAGTCTCTTGCGAATAACGAGAGCGAAGAAGAGGTGACGCTCCTCCTGCGCAAGGCGCTGTCCGGGGTCGCGCGAATCCATGGTCGCTTTGGATTGGGCGCTGCGGTCGCGCTACTGCGCGGTCAGGATGACCCTCGCCTGCGCGGAGCGAACCTCGACACAACCTCGACCTTCGGAATCCTGTCCGAGAGAAGCGAAAGTTGGCTGACTAAACTCCTGCGCCGATGTGTCACCGCGGGCTGGGTCGACTTCTGGGGGGGTGATCGGCCGGTCGTCATTCTGACGGAGGTGGGAATGGCCGTGATGAGAGGCGAACGCAAGGCGCGCCTCTTATTGCCTCCGAACTCGGCAGCCCCAATCCGTGCAGCCGGGAAAAAACAAGGCGAAGGGGCGCGAGACTATCTCGTTCGGCGAAATCGGGGCAGTTCAAGCGCGGCTGCCGAGACCGAAGAACTCGCCCTCGACGAGGCTGCGCTTCGTCGCTTCGAGGCCTTACGGAGCTATCGCCTCACCGCCGCCCAGGCAGAGGGCATCCCGCCCTATGTAGTCGCCAGCGACCGCTCCCTTCGCGAACTCGCAGTTCTCTGCCCAACGCGCCAGCACGACCTCACGCTGGCACACGGAATCGGTGAAGCGAAAGCCGAAAAATACGGCGAGGGTTTCCTGAAAGTCCTGAGAGGCGAGACTCCTCCCTGACACCGAACCAAGAGTAGCCTCGGACTCAATCAAGAGCCGCCGCTCGCCGCCATCTTGGTCTCCAATGCCTCGCCAGACGAGACCCCTCTCCCGTCGAGAATATTCCATTCGCCATTCCCAACGACATAAAAGTGATCCCAGTATTAGGAGAATCCGCATACGACCCCGGTCAAGTCGTTTTCGAGGGAACCCCGCCTAGCCACCAGACCCATGGCCCAACTTCATCGGGTACCCGGCCCCAAAAGGCAACCGCAAATGCGGTGGTAAGCGGTCAGCCTCTCCGCAGATCGACAAGAATCTCGGCAACCCGTTCATCTTCTTCGGAGTTTTCCGGGACGGGGAATGTCATCCTCTCGGTGAGCGGCGCATATTTCTTCAGCAGCGTCTGCGCGATATCGGCATAACAACCATGCGGGACCAGTGCATCGATCATCCCGTCATCGACGTGTGTTCCCATTTCGTTCCAGCGGCCCTGTTTGGCCAGCTCATGAAGACTTCGACCAACGTCACCGAATCCAAGATGATCAAGTGCGCGCCAGTACGCGCGCGTTGAATAGAGAAAGGAAAGCTGTTCGCGAATCCGCTCACGCTTGCGGGCAAGCGCCAATTCGTCAGACCCCGTCAGAATGAAGCCTGCGGCGAGGATCGGGCAGAGATCGGCGCTTCGTCCACATCGTTCAGCACCCTCTGCAATGGCTGGGAGTGTGACTTCCTCGAGGTAGCGAGGAGCACTATGGGTGGGATGACTCATCAGGCCGTCCGCAGCGCCGCCGGCCATCCTCGTCATATCAGGACCGACCGCCCCGAGAAGGATGGGGGGAGCCGGTACTTCGAGGGGACCGGGATTGAAGAAGGGCTGCAGCCGGGTGAATTGGTAGTGCTCCCCTTCGAACTGGAGTTCCGCGCCGGTCTCGAAGCAATGAAAGATGGTCTTCAAGCTCTCGACATATTCTCGCGTGCGGGAAACCGGCGCCGACCAACTCGTCGAATAGCGACCCACAATATTGCCGCGAACCTGAGTTCCCAGGCCGAGTTCAAAGCGACCACCGGACAGCTTCTGCAGATCCCAGGCGGCGTGCGCGATGGTCATCGGGCTGCGCAAAAGCGACCAACACACTGGTCACGACACGCAGTCTTTCGGTTGCCGTAACGGCGGCCATCGAGGTCAAAAGGCCGTCGTGCACGGCTTCCGGAACGAGCAAACCGTCGTATCCCATGGCCTCGACGCGCCGGGCATACGGACCCACGTCGCCGGGGCCCACCCGCTCGCTCATCGTGGCAAAAATCTGTACTTGATCCCCTTGGGGCCGAGTGACCAAAAGTAGAACGTGTTTCACTCTCGATCTGTCGTCGTTATAGTCCGCCTGCTCGCCGACGTCCAGAATGCCCCGTCGAGCCACCCGCGGGCCCATCAAAGGCAGACATGTACATCGACCTCACCCCCTCCCAGAAAAATCTCCGGAAAACGCTGCGGGCCTACTTCGATGATTTGATGACGCCGGAACGTCTCGCGAGCGTTCGCGGAATGGAGGGTGGCGAAAGCTACCGCGAAACCATTCGCCAGATCGGTCAGGACGGCTGGCTCGGTGTGGGCTGGCCGACGGAGTTCGGCGGCGGCGGCCGAACGATGGTCGAGCAGATGATCTTCCTCGAAGAGCAGCGGAGATCAGGCGCGCCTTTTCCATTCGTCACGGTCTCCACCGTTGGCCCAGCTCTCATGGCGCACGGATCGAATGAGCAGAAATCCGAATACCTTCCGCGAATCCTCGCAGGAGAATGCCATTTTTCCATCGGATACACCGAACCTGGCGCAGGCACCGACCTCGCCAGCCTAACAACGAGCGCCGTGCCCGACGGCGACGACTGGATCATCAACGGCACGAAGATCTTTACCAGCGGCGCAAACGACACGGACTATATCTGGCTCGCTGCGCGAACAGATCCCGATGCTCCCAAACATAAGGGCATCACGATTTTCATCGTTCCCGCCGACTCGACCGGCTTTAGCGCATCACTCATCCACACGATCGGCGGCCTCTCCACGGCAATGACCTATTACGAAAACGTTCGCGTTCCCAAGGAGAACATAGTTGGCGGACTGAACGGCGGATGGAAGCTCATCACGACGCAGCTCAATCATGAACGCATCGGCCTGGCTGCCTTTGGTTCGGCATGTTATTCGAGAACCGAAAAGGTTATCGCCTGGGCACGCGACACGAAGGACGCCGTAGGCACTCGGATGATTGACCTTCCATGGGTTCGCCACAATCTTGCCGAAGTCTATGCGCGAATCGAAGCGATGAAGCTCCTCAATTGGCGCATGGCCGCTCAACTCGAATCTGGCCAGCTCAATCCCGCCGATGCCTCCGCAGTCAAAATCTATGGAACCGAAGCCGTGCTCGAAATCTATCGACTCCTCCAGGAAGTCGTCGGGCCCAGCGCGTTGGTCTCCGCTGGGTCTCCGGCTGCCCAGATCGACGGAGAACTCGAACTGGAATCGCGAGTTGGGACGATCAATACGTTTGGGGGTGGCGTGAACGAGATCCAACGGGAAATCGTCTCGATGGCAGGGCTTCGCATGCCGCGGGTTCCGCGGTAGATCGACTAACGGTTCAGAGCATTGCCTAAATACGCCTAACGACACTCAGCATCGCTCAACAAAGACTACACGCAATGGTGTTCACGCGATCACATGGCGCCGCAGAAGGAACGAACCAGACCGATGAATTTCACTTTCAGCGAAGAAGAAGAGATCGCCAAGGAACTCGCTGGCCAAATCCTGGGTGACGGAACGAGTTTCGACCGAACTCGTGAGATCGAATCGGAGCCGACCGGGCCTAGCTTTGACCGACCACTGTGGCGGCAACTGGCCGACTCCAGTCTCATCGGCCTCGCGATTTCCGAAGAGCTGGGCGGCCAGGGGTTCAGCTTCCTTGCGCTCTGCCTGATGCTGGAAGAGTCTGGTCGACATCTGGCACCAATCCCGCTGCTCGAAACAATCATTTACGGCGCGCTTCCGATCCAACAATTCGGCAGCTCTACGCTCAAGAAGCGGATCATTCCATCCGTCGTTGCGGGAGATTCCATTCTCACCGCGGCGCTCTTCGAGGTCGGCGATCCCGCACTCTCTCGCCGCACGCGAACCCGCGCAGTTGCCAGCGACAGCGGATTCGTGTTGTCGGGAGAAAAAGTCTGCGTCCCCTATGCCTCCGTCGCCGACAAGATTCTCGTCGGAGCGACCAGTGATGCCGGACTCGGGATCTTTCTCGTCTCGCCGAATATGTCAGGCGTTACGTTGGAGCGACAAGAGACGACTGCCCATGAACCGCAGTACGTGATGAAGCTCGACGATGTCGGCGTCGACTCCGACGATGTGCTCGCGGAACCGGGACGAGGCGAAGAGGTTTTCGATTGGATCGAAAGCCGGGCAGTCACCGCGCTAGCGGCCATCGCGCTCGGCGCGGCGGAGGAGAGTCTGCGCCAGACCGCCGAGTACACGAGCCAGCGAAAACAGTTCGGACGCGAAATCGGGTCCTTCCAGGCCGTCTCTCTACGCGCAGCTGATGCCTACATCGACGTCGAAGCCATGCGCTCGACAATGTGGCAGGCCGCGTGGCAAATCGATGAGCGGGATTCGATCAAGAAGGCGGCGGCGGTGGCGAAATGGTGGGCGTGCATGGGAGGCCATCGCGTTTCCCATACCTGCCAGCATCTCCATGGTGGGATCGGCTCGGATATCGACTACCCGATTCATCGATACTTCCTGCGCCTGAAGCACGTCTCAATGACCCTGGGCGGCGCCAGCGAGCAACTCGCGATCCTTGGTGGTCTCATCGCCGCCGACAGTAGTCTAGAGATTTCCTGAGCCTGAACGCGGGGTTACTGCGGCCCCGCATAGTCCGGGTAGCGCCTCTTCACGAGCAGCTTACGGCTCATCTCCTCCATTCCCCAGAGTACATCCCGGCGGCTGACCTGACCGATCAGCTTCCCATTCTCGATGACCGGCAGTCGTCGAATCGGGCTTGTCAGGAAATAGTGTGAGATTGCGTAGATTCCAAGATCGGGTGGGATCGTTCGTCCACCCGTGGTCATGAACTGGAGAACCGAAGCACCTTCTTCGTGTTGCTCGAGATAGAACTCATCTGACGCAAGCATTCGCAGGCAGTCGAGTTCGGAGAGTACGCCGACGAGAACACCTTCTTCATCGATGACCGGTGCTCCCGAAACGCGCCTCTTGATGAGTTGTTCGATGGCCTCGAGAATGGGTTGTTCGGGACGGAAGACGAGGAGGTTGGTCGCCATCAACTCGCGCGCGGTCAAGATCTGATTTGGTTCTCTCATCTAGGGTCTCCAAGCTTCTGCGGTCGGGGTGTGCGAACGAGGTCTTCTCCGATGATCTGTTTTCGCGAAATCGAATCGCGAGTTGAAACGACGTAATCACAGCGCAATCTGGTTGCAACCCGGAGGCCACCTTCCTATCGTACCTTGGCAGTAGAGGGGACTTCAATAGAAAAATCCTCGATCACCGCCCCAATCTCTATTCGAGAGACAATTCCAACCCCCGCCGCTCCCTAATACGCAATTCAGCGTCATGCCTGAGGGCTCTCGGGTGTCTCAACTTCAGCCCTCTCGGGGTTTGGCCCGAGAGGGGAAGCACATGCGCAGTCGATGGGCCTAGTCGCCGGCGCCCTTTCGATTCTTCCCGGTGAAGCGCCCCAAAGGCACTCGAATGACAAGCTCCCCTAAACGATTCAAATGGGATGCCGGGGCCGCAATTCAGTTGAAAGTGCCCCGCTGGGACCCTACTCTCTCGCGCGTCCCAACAGACCGATTTTTTCGATCGCTGACTTTCGTCACCCATGAGCGTGACTCGAGGCATCCGGCGAAATGTACTGTGTTGTAAAGCGAAGTTCAGATTGTCTTCTAAGGACATGTGAATGGACTTCATCCTACGACCATTCGGTCAGTTCGCAAGTAGCCCCATTCCAAAGCGCCACCCAAACCCACTTCGCTGACTCCGCTGAAACCTGGCGGCTTGGCCTAGCATCCACACAGAGCGATCATGGCACTGCATAAGATTGAGAAGGGCCTCGACCTCCCGATTCCGGGGAAACCACTTCAGGTCGTTCGAGAGGGCGCAGGCAGACGACTTTCCCGGCATGAAGGCTCGTATGTGCGTGGCCGAAGGCGACACGGTCAAGCGCGGCCAAGCGCTCTTCGAAGACCGCAAGGTTCCCGGCGTCATTCATACGGCCCCTGCTTGCGGCCGGGTCATCGGGATTCATCGCGGCGCGAAGCGCGCGCTGCACTCCGTCGTCATCGATCTATCGACGGGAGAACGTCAGGGGGAGCCCGGACCCGACGAATTCGCCTCCTTCTCGAGCTATCAGGGCGCGGCAGCCGATTCGCTCGCGGGAGAACAGATCCGCGCGCTCCTGGTTGAATCGGGGCTCTGGACTGCTCTTCGGGAACGCCCCTATAGCAAGGTTCCCGCCCCGAATGGCACCGCGGATGCACTCTTTATTACAGCGACCGATACCAACCCCCATGCGCCACTCCCCGAAGTCGCCCTCGAAGGTCGGATGGACGACTTCGCGTTAGGCGCCGAATTGCTCTCTCGCCTGGTGGACGGCCCGACCTATCTCTGCGTTTCCGAACATTCTGAAATCGCAGACCACGCTCCCAAAGGCGTTCGGGTCGAAGAATTCACAGGTCCTCATCCTTCAGGAACAGTCGGCCTCCACATTCATCAACTACGACCGGTCAACCGCCAACGCAAGGTCTGGCATATCGGATACCAGGACGTTGCCGCGGTCGGCCAACTCTTCACGACAGGACGCTTAGACGTCACTCGGGTCATCTCGATCGCGGGACCGAATGTCAAAGATCCGCGACTCGAACGAACGCGAATTGGCGCCCGCGTGAGCGAGATCGTGAGCACCGACATTTCCGAAATCAAGCGCGCTGACCCGGGCATCGAGGTTCGTGCGATTTCGGGATCCGTACTCTCGGGCAAGCGAACCCATGGCGATGCCTTCGACTTCATGGGTCGTTACGACCGACAGATCAGTCTCCTCGAAGAAGATCGAGAGAATGTCTTTCTCGGATGGCTCACACCTGGCTCGAATCTCTTTTCGGTCACCGGCATTTATCTTTCAAAGATCTTCAAACCCGAGCGCTTTCGCTTTACGACGACGACAAACGGTTCACCGCGAGCAATGGTGCCGATCGGACTCTATGAGCGGGTCATGCCGATGGACATCATGCCGACCTTTCTCTTGCGCGCGCTGATCGTCGGAGACATCGAACGCGCTGAGCAACTCGGCGCCCTCGAACTCGACGAAGAGGATCTCGCACTCTGCACTTATGTTTGCTCCGGAAAGACCAACTACGGGCCTCTCCTGCGACAGAACCTCGACATGATCGAGAAGGAGGGCTGAGCCGGCCATGCAGTTCCTCAAGGACGCTCATCTCAACGTCAAACACCATTTCGAAAAGGGCGGAAGACTCGAATTCTTCTACCCAATCTGGGAAGCCCAATTTACGGGGCTCTTTACGCCGGGCGACGTCACGCGAACGGCCTCCCATGTCCGGGATGGCCTCGACAACAAGCGCCTGATGGTCACTGTGGTGTTCGCGCTTCTGCCCTGTATGGCGATGGCGACGTACAACACGGGTTATCAAGCGCTCCTCGCAATGGCGCAAGGCGCAGTCCCCCTCGATACCTGGCAGGCTTGGGTCTACACCACGGCCGGACTGCCATTCGATTTCAAGAATCCAATCGCATGTATCGTTTACGGGCTATTGCACTACGGTCCCATCCTCGCCGCGTCGATGGCGACCGGCGCGTTCGTCGAGCCTCTCACTGCGATGATTCGCAAGCACGAGATCAACGAGGGCTTTCTCGTCTCCGGCATGCTGATCCCTCTCACCCTTCCGCCCACGATCCCGCTCTGGATGGTCGTCGTAGGAACCGCATTCGGAACGATCTTCGCGAAAGAGATCTTCGGCGGAACAGGAATGAACTTCCTGAACCCAGCGCTCACCAGCCGAGCCTTTCTCTTCTTCGCCTATCCGGCAGCGATGAGTGGCGATGCGGCCTGGATCGCAGCCGACTTCTCGGGCGTAGATTCATTCTCGGGAGCAACCCTGCTTGCTCAGGCCGCCGTATCCGGCGAGAGCGCACTCGCCTCCGCCAGTTGGACACAGTCCTTCCTGGGTTTCGTACCAGGATCCATGGGAGAAACTTCGACACTCGCCTGTTTGCTAGGCGCCGCTCTTCTCGTCTGGACGCGCATTGGCTCGATCCGAACCATGGCCGGCATCGTACTCGGAACGATCGTCATGGCAGGGTTCCTAAACATCGTCGGCTCTGACACGAATCCGATGTTCGCGATTCCCTGGTACTGGCATGCCGTGCTTGGAGGCTGGGCCTTTGGGCTCGTCTATATGGCCACGGATCCTGTTTCTTCCGCGTTCACCAATCAGGGCAAACTCATCTATGGCGGGCTCATCGGCGTGTTGGTGGTTCTGATTCGCGTCGTCAACCCTGCTTATCCGGAAGGCATGATGCTCGCCATTCTGTTCATGAACATGTTTGCTCCGCTGATCGATCACTTCTTCGTCCAGGCCAATATTCGGCGGAGGGAAGCACGTTATGCAGCATAGTTCGGGCTATATCGTCGGATTCGCCGTTGCGATCTGTCTCGTCTGCGCACTCGTCGTCGCCGGTTCCGCTGTCGGCCTCAAGGATCGCCAGGACGCGAACATTCTCCTCGACCGCCAGAAAAAGGTATTGACGGTTGCCGGTCTGATGAAAGACGGTGCGAGCCTGCCTCGTGAAGAGATCGTTGAAACCTTCGAGTCGAGCATTCTCCAGAAGGTGATCGACCTCAAGACGGGAACGCTCAACGCTGAAATCGATGCCTCCGGATTCGATCAGCAAAAAGCCGCCAAGAATCCTGAGACCAGTTTTGTCGCACCCGACAATCTTTCAAAGGTGCGACGGCTTCCGAATAACGCCCTGGTCTTCGATGTCATTGAAGACGGCAAACTCAAGGCCCTGATCCTCCCCATCGAAGGCTACGGACTTTGGGGAACCCTCTACGGCTACATCGCTCTCGCTCCGGATGCACGAACCATTGTCGGGATCACCTTCTACTCCCACAAGGAAACGCCAGGACTGGGTGGCGAAGTTGACAATCCTCGCTGGAAAGCGAGATGGCCCGGACGCCTGGCCTTCGATGATCGCGGAAAGCCGGCCATCGGCGTCAAGAAGGGGCTCGCGGGCTCGATTGCCGATGACCCTTATAACGTCGACGGCTTGTCCGGGGCAACGATCACGAGCCGTGGCGTCACTGCACTCGTCCGCTTCTGGCTTGGCGAAAATGGATTTGGCCCCTATTTGGCGAGTTATCGCGCCAAGGCTGGGGTCTAGGGGAATCAATCATGGCTGACGTCACGAATCGCGAAGCGCTCATCGATCCGCTCTTCAACAATAATCCGATCGCCTTACAGGTCCTCGGAATCTGCTCAGCACTCGCCGTCACGACGAAGATGTCGACCGCCCTGGTCATGTGCGCCGCCGTCACCGCAGTCACTGCGCTGTCGAATGTTTCCATCTCGCTCCTGCGAAATCGAATCCCAAATAGCATCCGCATCATCGTCCAACTGACGATCATCGCGTCCCTCGTCATCGTCACCGACCAGGTCTTGAAGGCCTTCGTCTACGACATAGCCAAGGACCTATCGGTTTTCGTCGGCTTGATCATCACGAACTGCATCGTCATGGGTCGCGCAGAAGCGTTTGCCATGCAGAATCGGCCGGGTATCTCGTTCATCGATGGGCTCGCGAACGGGCTCGGATACTCAGTGGTCCTGATGGCGGTCGCGTTCTTCCGGGAGCTGATCGGATCCGGGTCTGTCTTCGGCGTCACAATTCTTCAAACCGTCAATCAGGGTGGATGGTATGTGCCGAATGGCTTGATGCTGCTCGCACCAGCCGCGTTCTTCCTGATTGGATGTTTCATCTGGGCTGTGCGTGCATGGAAGCCCGAACAGATCGAAGAGGAGTTCCACATTGGAGCACTACTTAAGCTTAGCAACGAAGGCAATCTTCGTTGAGAACATGGCCCTCGCCTTCTTCTTGGGGATGTGCTCTTTCCTAGCCGTTTCCAAAAAGGTCGATACTGCAATGGGCTTGGGATTGGCGGTCATCTTTGTGCTGGGCATTACGTGCCCGCTCAATCAGCTGTTGGTCGACGCCCTGCTCGAACCGGGCGCCCTCGCCTGGGCTGGCTATCCCGACGTCAACGTGAGTTTCCTCAGCTACCTGACGCTGATCGGAACCATTGCGGCGGCCGTTCAGATCGTCGAAATGGTTATGGACCGATATTCACCGGACCTCTATAACGCCCTTGGCGTATTCCTACCGCTGATCGCGGTCAACTGCGCGATCCTCGGCGCGTCGCTATTCATGCAAGAACGCGACTACACCCTCGGCGAGGCCACGGTCTTCGGCGCGGGATCGGGCATCGGATGGCTCCTCGCTGTGGTTGCCCTCAAGATGCGATATAGCAATGTACCCGGTCCGCTTCGCGGCCTCGGCATCACCTTCATCACGGTCGGCCTCATGTCTGTCGGCTTCATGGCCTTTGCCGGGATTCAGCTCTAACCATGATCACCATTCTCGTCGGTGTCGTTAGCTTCACGATCATCATTCTTGCGCTCGTTTTGATCCTGATGGCGGCAAGATCACAACTCGTTCAGAGCGGTGACGTCACTATCTTGATCAATGGCGACCCGGACAAAGCGCTTACAACGCCGGCCGGATCGACGCTGCTCAACACGCTGGCGATGAACCAGATATTCATTCCCTCCGCGTGCGGTGGCCAAGGGACTTGCGGGGTCTGCCGCGTGAACGTGAACGAAGGCGGCGGCTCCCTGCTGCCCACG
>LWDU01039406.1_pt1 | contig 69959 bp, 58 predicted proteins | sample 727161 | NCBI WGS metagenome assembly LWDU01 (sample SAMN04566230, study PRJNA314399) | hydrothermal vent metagenome | isolation source: deep sea hydrothermal plume seawater | place: Mexico: Gulf of California, Guaymas Basin | collected 2004-07-11 | reverse complement strand
GTCGATCGAACAGTGGCAGGGCGAAGGCTTCATGGAACGAGAGATAATGATGCAGACGACCGGGTGAACCCAGCACGTGGTTGACCATGAGCGTTCGAGATGGAGCAAATTTTGACCTCGAATGCATTGGTGCCAGGCGGGAAATCACGGGCGGCGAAGCAGCGAAGCTCTCTAAAGCAGGCCCGGCCCGATTATTGCGCCATCCGTACCGTCGCCGAATAGATGGTGGTGCCCCAATGCGTATGCGACGCATGTCAGCGCCGCGATCCCGGAGTCGATCGGGTCATCGAAGCCTTTCCCTTTGTGCACCAAGGCAGTTTCCTTGTGGCGCGAACAGGTGACAGCATGACCTGCAAGTTGACTTATCCAACTTGTAACGATCGACGAGTCGATGCGGCCGCAGCCTACAAGCATTCGAGAAAACCCGAGCAATGGTCGCGCTGCGATCCCAAGTGCTTCCTCGGTAGACATCACCCGATCTTTTTTCGACTTGTAGGCTCTTACTTTCTTCGATGTCAGTCCGGGATAGTGACCGAGCGTGCCTAGCGCCCAGAGCGCCTCGGACGGAAAGATCTCAATTACACCGCGCATGGGTTGATGCTTGTCGTTGCGCACAATTTCGTATCCGGACTCTTGCAGCCTCGCCAAGACGCTCGTGATTCTTGGCGGGATGGGACTCCCCGCCTGGATCTTTAAATCGCCATTCCAAAGTTTGCGCACATTTTCTGGCAGCGTCGTCGCATAATGGGAGAGGGCATTTTCGCATTCGCGGCGCACCGAGCCCATGGCCACTCCCTTGGCAACCGCTTTTCGTCTCGGTGGCTGGTTTGGGCGGTGCGCCGATTCGAGGGGAGCGTCCAGAGCGATCAACACCCGGTCATTCTTGCCGGTGATTCGATCGACGGTCTGGAGAAGGGCATTAACGAGATGACGACCGTCGCGGTCGAAGTTGGGCTCTTCGTTGTCCGCACTTTCGGGGTTGGGTGTGGGGCTCAAGTCAATCGTTTCAATGCTGATGGTCGGTTCGTCGTCCAGGCGTATTGCGACGATGGTCTCGCGCCGCGAGGCACGATTGTTCCTTGAACCACCCCACCAGGTAACGTCGACCCCAAAGCATGTGATGGCGTCCATGGGATAGTTGGATAGCACGCGCGTTCCGTAGCGAGTACGTGGTGATGGGCTACGAGCGCGCGGTGTCTGGATACTCTCCGTGGGCCGCAGAGATAGGCGACCCGCCCATCTGGAGGATTTCCGAGTTTGCAGACACTGAATTCAAAAAGAATCGCCATCTAAAACGCATCACCTCTACGACTGAGGATCGAACTTCTCACTCCAATCACTGCACCTTCTCCCCCAACGCCCGCCGCAACTCAACCATCGCCCACGTGTCCTGTTTACAATACGCGCGCAACTGATCGAAGATTTCTTCGCGCTCTTTTTCATCTCCCAACCCCAACCCCAACGCCATTTCATACTTGATCGCCGCGGCCATGCCGCTGCCGATCTCCATCCCCTCGTAATCAACCCCATGCACCAACGCCGGAAGCACGGTCTTGATCGAGAAAGAACCCCGAAACGCCGGGTGGTAGTAGTGAGTGCGGATGATGGGAAGCAGGTCCCAAATTCGCTCCGCCAACGATCCCAACGCAGGCGCGAGGTCCGGCAGGCGGTGGGCCAACGCCTTGATCATGGTCCGCTCGAAGGCCGAGTACACACAAATGCTTCCGTGATCACCAAGGTCTGCGATCAACCGCTCGGCGAGTTCGCGGTGCGGGTCATCGCTTGCCCTGCACAGATGCTCGAAGTGTTCGGTCTCGCCAGCTTGGGTCTGGCGATGGATCGAATACAGAAACGGCACGGGGTCAAAGGGATGCGTCCCTGCGTAGATCGGGACGGCGGGCATGAAGGTCTCAAAGTCGAGGTGGTAGACGGGGTAGGTGATATTCGCCAATGCACCCGCCAAGCCATCCGACACCCAGTCTTCGCCACGAACCACGCACTCGCGCACGCGGGCCTGCATTGCATTGAGCGCGAAGTCGGCGGGGATGTCCTTGATCTCTTCGACTTTGAGTGCTTCGAGTTGCAAGAGCTTATTGGGCGAGATGCGCGGGAGCTTCCCCACCGGATATTTGAGCGCGACGTTGTCCTTGGTGCAGTGCGCAAGGTACGGACACTTGTAGGGGACGCTGCAGTGAGGGCCGGGTTCGATTTGCGGCGCGGCATCCCGGGCGACAACGGCATGAAGTGAATCGACGAGCGCTTCGACTTCGTCCCGCATTGCGAGCACTTCGTCGGTGAGATCTACGAACTTGAAGAGCCGGTCGACGTCGAGCTGCTTCCCCTCGTAGACATAGTCTCGGTTCAACAACAACAGCCCTGCGCGACCGACGTTGAGCCCCGCGCCTTGCAGGATCCAAAGCTGAATCGCGAGATCGCGCAGGTACACGTCCTTCGCGTTGCTAGCGCTCTTGACTTCGATGAGATCCCAGCTGTCGGCGTCGACGCGTTGCAGCACGTCGATGCGCGCCGAGACGTTGTGGTGGATGAACGCGGGCTCGAAGAGCGCGGAGACGGTGGGGTCGGTGATGGCCTCGTTGGTTTGCTCTATCGCGAGATCTGTTTCGTAGTACAGGGCGTCGATCAACTTGCCGCCGGCGTAGCGCTCCTGCGCGCGTTCACCGATGGCGGTGCCGCGGTCGAAGACGAACTGCAAAATCTCGTCGACAGGCGGAGCGAGATCTCGCTCGAAGCAGTCGTACCAGAGCTTCAGCGTGCACTGGGCACCCGATTGGACGCGGGATTTTGAAAGCCGGAGAGTTTGATTGGTCAAGAGACTGCAATCCTAACTCGTAAACCTGATTCCCCGGTCGACTTCCTTGGACGCGACCTAATCAGCTGAGAACTTGCTTGCCGCCGTGTGCCACTGCGAAGGCAGGCAGCTTGGAAACATCGAGGGCATGGGTTTCGAGCTACGCGAGCAGGCGAGCACTTCGACCCCGAAGCGGTGCGCTCTTCCATTGCGCGCCTCCTGCGACCGACCCCGTGCTCAAGGCTGCGATTGCGCACTTCTGGTTCGTCCCCCCCCTCACCCGTTCGGATGTCGTAAAGGACAGAAGCCCCTATCCTCTTCTTCCTTTGACAATGGATTCGCGCACGCACCTGTAATGGAAGCGCGCGCTGCACCCACACAACCCCGAGGTCACCCCATGTCCGCAACCTCCCCGACCACAGGCCTCTCCATCATCGATGTAGACGCCCACATCACCGAGCCCCACGACCTTTGGACTTCCCGTGCCCCCGCCTCCCTCAAAGACCGCGTCCCGCGCGTCGTCGGAACCGGCCTCGAACGCACATGGATCGTCGACAAAGACATCCAGATCTCCACCGCAAACCCCGTCAGCGTCATCGGCAAGGACGGTCAAAAGTCTCGCGGCACCGAATTCTTCGGCTGGCAGATCGAGGACGTTCACCCAGCCTCCTACGACATGAAGGCCCGCGTCGAAGTCCTCGACCAATTCGGCCTCTTCGCACAGATCCTCTATCCCAACGTCGCCGGCTTCGGCACCCAGAACTTCATGAAGGTCGAAGACGACGACCTTCGTCTCGCCTGCGCGCGCATCTACAACGAGGCGATGGCCGAGATTCAAGCCGACTCGAACAACCGCTTGCTGCCGATGGCGATGGTGCCCTGGTGGAACATTGAACAGAGCGTCGAAGAGGTGCAGCGCGCCAAGGGCATGGGGCTCAAGGGCATCGTGATGTGCAGCGACCCGGACAGCATCGGCCTCCCCGACCTGGGCGAAGACGCATGGAAGCCCTTCTGGGACGCGTGCAACGACACGGGACTCCCGGTGAACTTCCACATCGGTGCGAGTGAGACTTCGTTCAACATGTTTGGCCGGGCGGCGTGGCCATCGAACGGGATGCGCCGGCGTCTGGCGCTGGGCTCGGCCGCGCTCTTTGTTGAAAATTCGCGTGTCTGTTCGAACATGATCTACAGCGGGATCTTCGACCGCTGTCCGAACCTGAAGGTCGTTTCGGTCGAGAGCGGGATCGGTTGGATTCCCTTTGTCCTCGAATCGCTCGACTACGAATGGATTGAAACCGGCGCACAATCGGAGGTCGCCCTCGAGAAGAGGCCCTCGGAATATTTCCGCGATCACTTCTGGGGTTGCTTCTGGTTCGAAAAGATCGCGCCGACCAAATTGATCGATGCAATCGGCGAAGACAACGTGCTCTTCGAAACCGACTTCCCGCATCCGACCTGCCTCTACCCGCACGTGCAGGAATACATCGCCGAAGTCAGCGTCGATTGGAGCGAGACCCGCAAGCGCAAGATCTTTCAGGACAACGCGTCGAAGTTGTACGGGATCGCGCTGCCGGGGTGAGCCGCGCGCAGGTCCATTGAAAGTGACGGCGTGCTCGACGAACAGATCGATCGTAAGTTCTTCGTCGTCAAGAGCGCGCGCATGGATCGCATGCCCGCGGATCCCGTGTTCAACTCATTTGCACCGGCTTCAAGAGCCTGTGACGAACCAAAACAATTCGACCAGAAAAATGGGCATTGCGCGCGCAATTCAGCGTAAACGCAGGCGAATGAGCCATTGCGCACAAGGCATACCGTCTGCCTTTGTTCCCGCCGGATCGCGCCAACTCAATTCAGGCGCTGGAGGATCTAGACCCATGAGCGGAAGTGCTGCACGACAAAAAGCGATTGAGGCCGACGACCTTTGGCCACTCGCGACCTACCAGGAAATGCTCTTCATCAAGTAGCGTCGATAGACGCCGCAGCGAAATCGCAAGTCACGCGTCCGGTGCCGAACTTCTTGTTCACGCACCGGGCGCGTTTGCGTTCGGGCTCGCAAACGCGGAACGACGAGACATCGGTCGGCGTCCCCATTGAGCCGCCGTCGCGCTTGCCGCTCGCAACCGCGCAGACTCCTAGCTTGACCGTTCCCACGCCGCGTTCAAAACTTGGACATGACCTTGTTGGCAAACCAGTCGAGGTAGCCGCGTTTGTCTTCGAGCGGGATCTTATAGTTGTCCGCAAAGCCGAACACGATCGACGAAAGTCCTTGTTCTTCGAGTTCCTTCAAGCGCGCCGTCTCGTTGATCTCTCGTACCGGGCAAACCGTTTCAAATGCCTCGCCCTCGGTTCCAAATTCCTTTCGGTAGTCGGCAAGCTTTCCGAGGATCGCGGGGAGTTCGTCGATCGTGTTCCCCGCGCCAATCCAGCCCTGGCCCGCCCTTGCGGCGCGTCGCAGCGCGGGCGGGCTATCGCCACCGATGTAGATGGGCACGCGTTTGTCGGGCGCCGGAGCCACGGCCACTTCGGGGAAGTCGAAGAAGTCGCCATGATGTTCGACGTAGCCGCCGTCCCATAGCTTGCGAAGCACGTCCATGCATTCGTCCATGCGCTTGCCCCGGGTTTTGAAGTCTACCCCGTAGGCGTCGAACTCTTCTTTCATCCAACCCGCACCGACGCCGAGGATCAAACGGTTGTCGCTAATGCGCGCGATGGTGCCGGTGGCCTTTGCGACTTCGATCGGATTTCGAAGTGGCAAGACATAGACGGCGGTAGAAAGTTTGAGCTGGGTCGTGGCCATCGCCATCGCGGTAATGGTTGTGAAGACTTCGGGGTACGGCATGTCGCCCGTAATGGGGGGTGCACCGTCTTCGCTGTAGAGGTAGTCGGCCGTCATCTCCTTTGGGATGAAGCCGTGGTCAGCGCCCATGATGCCTTCGAAGCCGAACTCCTCTGCATGACGTGCCAGGCCGATCATTTCTTCAGCGGGGAGCCAGGGGGCAATGAGCCAAAACTTCATGGTGGGGTGTCCAATCGAGGTCGGGTTGGCGCGGTAGGCGTCGTCCGCAGCACGCCCCGCATAGAAAGAAGAATCGTTGCGCGGGTAAAGATGCGGTACTCGCGTCCTGGGAAGCAACTTCAATTGCCGGCTTAACCGGGCCCCCATAGGACGAAGCACGCGATGGCGCCGCACGCGCCCACGAATAGCGCGCCGTCGAGGACGACTGCGGTGTAGCGCTCGCGAGCGCGATAGCGAGACAAGGCGAGAAACTCCGCTCCTGGGATCAACGCGAAACCACGCAGCGCTTCCGGGGCGACGAGTGCGACGCCGAGCCCCAAGCCCGCGACCGCAATTGCGGGGTTGAGTCGACGTTGCGCGTTCGCGTGTCCTGGGTTCTCGTTTGCGCGGCGCCGGTCGAGGTTCGACGCCATCAGGTTTGAGACAATCGCGCACCCGACCACCAGGCCGACCCAGTACAGGGTTTCGAAGTCGGGCCGCGCGTTCGGGGGGGCGGCCAGCACCGGCAACCCGACGGTTACCGAAAGCCACGAACCCGTGAGATAAAGCGTCTTGATCCCGCGTACGCGTTTGAGTCGACGGTGAAGCAGGCCCAGCGCCAGGACCGCGCCGCAAAGAACGGCGGTCGACGTGGGGAGGACGGCGGCGCTCACAAGACTCGCAAGTGCCGCAACGCTCGACAGCGCGACGAGGCGCTTCCGATTCTCAGCCACGAACTGGCTCCGGAATGGGGCGAGCAGGCGGTCACGTTCGACATCGCGGAGCCGATCGACGTTGTAGACCACAAGCGTCCCGGTTGCCGCAAGCGTGACGACGGCGGCGTCGGGCGCAAGACCCAAGGCCAGACTCACCGCCCAGACGAATGACGCTGCAACGCCCGCCGCGATTGCGCTCGAATGGGCAAGCGCGTCAAAGAGCCTCAGAACTCGATTTCCCCCTGAGGCGCCTTCACCTGTTGCGGAGTCGGCTTGCGAGCGCGTCTTTCGGTTTTGGGGTTCGATCGGCATCCGTCACCGGGGGTGGACAAGGCGGAGGGAAACCGTACCCGCCTCCAGCCGAGTGGTAGGGTGGATTGGGTTCTAGACCTATACAGATAGAGGTATAGGGAAGAAGGGCAGCCAGTATGCCCCACGCAAAATTTCGTCGCGAACCGGGGTTCGGCACAACCTCACGACTGCTGAGGTTACGCTACGGTAGATTTCTCGCGGGGATCTCTGTGGTTGCGCGCGATTGCGCACAAGTGAATGCACATCGGTCACGATTGATCAGAAACCGCCCAAACATTGTTGGGCGTCAGGGGTCGAGCACTTCGCGAGAAGCATTTACCGTAGAACGTAGACGAACATCTCACGAAGATAGGAACCGAGGTTCGGGACTTGGGAATTCCAGCCATCGTCATGGCGGGTGATCGCGGCGCCGCGAAGGCGGTCTACGGTCAAAGCAAGGTTTATTTGGAAGTCGCCGGCGTGCCCATGGTCGCGCGGATCGTCATCACCTTGCAGCAGGTCGCGGAGGTCGACTGCGTTTGGATCGTTGGCGACAGCGATCGCCTCAAAGCAGTCTTCGACGCCCCGAACCTGCGAGACCAGATCCACAAGCCGCTGACGATCACCGAACAACACGCGAACCTCTACGAAAATGCGTGGGAGACTTTTCGGCGAGCTCTGCCGGGCGCGCCCCCGGAAGGCAAAACGCCCGAGGGCGACGAACTCGATTTTGAAGTCGTCTATTTGTCGGGGGATCTGCCGTTTGCGACTCCCCAGGAAATTTCTTTCTTTATCAACGAGGGCAACAGCTTCGGCTGCGACTATGTGCTTGGCATGGTCACCGAGGGTTCACTCGAAGCGTATCGTCGTGCGGAGACCGAAGGCCCGGGTCTCGACGTCGCGTTCTTCAACTTACGCGACGGACGCCTGCGTCAAAGCAATCTTCACCTGGCGAAGCCCGCTCGTATCCTCAACCGCGGCTACGTGCAGGATATGTACCGATATCGTCATATGCGCGAGTTCAGCAACATGGTCGGCCTCGGCAGTATTCTGCTGTTCGAAAAAGGCGGGCTCGCGATCGTCTTCTTTTACTTGATCATGCACTTGGGTGGGCTCGCGGATCGTTGGGGCTGGAAGCGCATCGCGCATTGGATCAGCCGCGGTATTTCGTTGCGACGCAACGAACGGGAGATCAGCAAGCTCCTCGACTGCCGCTTTCGCTTCGTGGTGAGCGAAGTGGGTGGCTGCGCGATCGACGTCGACACCGAAGAAGAATACGACCAGGTGCAGGCCAACTTCGAAATTTGGACCCAACGGGAGAACGCGCGCGCAAGCGCGATGCTGGGCTCCATTCCACAAGCAGCCTTGGGCTCCAACGTAGTCTCCGACGGCTCGCAGGGTACGTGAGCGACCGACCTGACTTCGCGGCGCTGGTTGTCTTTGCAAAAGACCCCCAACCCGGTCAAGTGAAGACACGCATGTCGCCGGCCCTAACCCCTGAGGTGGCGGCCGCGTTTTATCGTGAGATGTTGGCCGACGTACTCGCCGAAAGCGAACGCGCGTGCGAGACGCTTTCACTCGCCGGAACACTGACGGTTTCGCCGAAGCCCGCCTTGCATCGTCTTGCCCAACTTGCACCGATGTCGTTTTCAGTTGTCGCGCAGTCAGGCGATGGGCTTGGGGCACGCATGGCGTACGAGGTAAAACGTGGGTTCGCGAGCGGCGCAAGATGCGTGATCCTACGCGGAAGCGACAACCCCGCTCTCGGCGTGGAAGAACTCGCTGCGGTTGTGCGCGCGCTCGACACCCATGATGTCGTCGCGAGCCCGGATCCAGACGGGGGCTATGGCGCGATAGGCCTGCGCGTTGCGGCCGGTGAAATCTTTGACCACAGCATGAGCACGAAAGAAGTTTTGCGGGACACGCTCGCGCGTGCTGCAGAGGCGGGGCTCACGACCACGACGACGAACGGAAGCTTCGACCTCGACACGGTGTGGGATCTCGCGCGTCTGCACGCTGTGCGGGAGTCGATCCCGCCGACCCGTTGTGCACGGACGCTCGCCTTCGCGGATCAACACGGCTTGTGGCAAAGCGCAGGCTTATAGACCCCAACGCGCGGTAATGCCGAGTTTTTCCATCTTGGCGTACAGCGTGCGGCGGCCGATCCCGAGTTCGCGGGCTGCTGCAGAACGGTTGCCACCGCAATTTTTGAGTGCGCGCGCGATCCGCCATGTTTCCGCGTGCTCAAGCCACAGCTTGAGGGGCTTGGTCCCACCATCCCCAAGTGTGTTGGCATGCTCGAGAAACGCCCGAAATTCTTCCGGATCAATCGACGTCGAATCTCGCTCGCTCATGGGCATTTCGCTCCGTCCAGTGCCCGAAACCGGACTGACCATGGCCTTCGATTTCTTAGCCGTGATCGTGCTGCGCGGGTTACCGACGCCATTTGTGCGCGCCGTTTGCGCTCCGTACTCGTAGGATTCAGTCACACATTGTCTTACTTGCAAGACCTGTTCCCGACGGAGAAAGTTCTTCACCGCGAAAATGCGAATACTAAGGACTTGAAACTGTTGTGTTCATCCCTTGGTGAGATGTGGGCTGCCCTTGATTCGGGTGCCAATCAGAAATGGGTGCTCGATCTTGAGGCAGCGCCTGCTCGGACCTTGGGCACCGCGATGGGTCGGGGAGGGTGTCCGGGCGCTCGCGCCGACATGCTCGAAGGCACGACCATTGCAGAACACGGGTAGAGAGTACTGAACCAGGAGTGCCGACGGCGAGTAACGTACCGGTGAACGGAGTCTGTCCCTTACGTCTGGTGGACAGGTTCGTTGGCCGCTGACCGTTTTCGCAGCTGGGCTTTGTTGGCGCACCGCGGGGTGACCGACTTCGCTGGGGACGTGATAACGTGATCGAGTTCGGTCGCCGGCGAATGGATCCGGCTTGACGAACTCGAAACTTTGACCGAGGAACGAAATGAAGAAAGTTGAAGCCATCATCAAGCCCTTCAAGCTTGACGAAGTGAAAGAGGCGTTACAGCAGGTTGGAATTCAGGGACTGACAGTGACTGAGGTCAAAGGGTTCGGGCGGCAAAAGGGTCATACGGAGCTCTACCGAGGCGCCGAGTACGTGGTCGACTTCTTGCCCAAGATCAAGCTCGAAATCGTGGTCACGGACGACATGGTGGACAAGGCCGTCGAAGCGATTGTTGAAGCCGCGAACACCGGCAGGATCGGCGACGGAAAGATATTCGTCCTTCCGCTTGGCGAGTCCATTCGCATTCGTACCGGTGAACGAGGAGAAGAGGCCGTCTGATCGTCGTCTTTTCGAATTGTCGTCGGTGTTCATGTCGGCCGGCGGCGAGCGCTTTGCGGCGTGCTTGAACGATCCAACTATCACGGGCCATTCGAAAGAGTCCACGTCGCTGAGCGCTATACAACGTCGTCGCTCTTGAGCCCCATTACATCCGCTCGGTAGTCACTACTGCAGCGCAATCAACAAGGAACCATCAATGAACGCCAAAGAAGCTCTTGCCTTTGCGAAAAAGAACGACTGCGTCATGGTCGATCTTCGATTTACCGACTTTGTCGGAACGTGGCAGCACTGCTCTTACCCCATCGACTTCATCGACGAAGACGTGTTTGAAAATGGCCAAGGCTTCGACGGGTCGTCGATTCGCGGTTGGCAGGCGATCAACGAGAGCGACATGCTCATGATCCCCGACCCCTCGACGGCCTTCATTGACCCCTTCTACAAGCACAAGACGTTGGTGATGATCTGCGACATCTACGATCCGATCACCCGCGAGCGCTACGCGCGCGACCCGCGCTACATCGCAACCAAGGCCGAGACCTACCTGACCCAGAGCGGCATTGGCGACACGGCCTTCTTTGGCCCCGAAGCCGAGTTCTTCGTGTTCAGCGATGTGCGCTTCAGCACGGGTTCGGATCACGGTTACTTCTCCGTCGATTCCCCCGAAGCCTCGTGGAACACCGGTGCCGAAGAGCCCGGTGGCAACCTCAGCTACAAGGTGCGCGCCCAGGAGGGTTACTTCCCGACGCCGCCGACGGACACCTTGCAGGACCTGCGCAGTGAAATGTGCATGGTGATGAAGGGCCTTGGCATCACGATCGAAGCCCAGCATCACGAAGTTGCAACCGCCGGCCAGTGTGAAATCGACATGAAGTTCAGCCCACTGCGCGAGATGGCGGACCAGGTCATCAAGTACAAGTACGCGGTAAAGAACGTCGCCATGGCGAACGGTCAGTCGGCGACCTTCATGCCCAAGCCGGTCTTTGAAGGCAACGGTTCGGGGATGCACTGTCACCAGTCGATCTGGAAGAATGGCGATCCGCTGTTCGCCGGCGACGGGTACGGTGGCTTCAGTGACTTGGGCTTGCACTACACCGGTGGCATTCTCGCTCACAGTCGTGCGTTGGCTGCATTCACGAACCCGACCACGAACTCGTACAAGCGACTCGTGCCGGGCTACGAAGCGCCGGTCAACCTCGCATTGTCGAGTCGAAACCGAAGTGCCTCGTGCCGCATCCCGATGTACAGCAATAGCCCCAAGGCGAAGCGCATCGAGGTCCGGTATCCGGACCCGACCGCAAATCCCTACTTGGCATTTAGTGCGATGTTGATGGCGGGCATCGACGGGATCGAGAACCAGATCTCCCCCGGCGACCCCCTCGACAAGAACATCTATGCACTGTCGGCGGAAGAGCGATCCAACATTGCGTCGATGCCGGGGAGCCTCGAAGAAGCGCTCACCTGCCTCGAAGAGGATCACGACTTCCTGCTCAAGGGCGACGTCTTCACGGAAGACACCATCAAGTCGTGGATCGACTACAAGCGCGAAGAAGAGTGCGACCCGGTTCGCTTGCGACCGCATCCGCACGAGTTCGAGCTCTACTACGATATTTAGGGCGGATATTTAGGGCGGATATCTAGGGCGGACATCGAGGAGCGACGTCGAACACGTGTTTCTATTTCGACCGCGCGTTCTAAATTGACCACGCGTTCCTATTTAGAAGGACCAGCAGCTCCGTCGCGAAGCGCGGCGGGGCTGCTTTCGTTTTGCGCTCGGGTGCCGCAGGCGAAAATGCTGCCGCCGACGATCTACTGCCTCCCCCCTGGGGTAAGCTAAAGGTTCTCGCTGTGCTGTCGATTTAAAGTGGATAAATTTCCCACACCAAGTCATGCTCAGGAATCGTGATGGCCGTCGAAGACAATCAGAGCCCAGAAAGTGCAGGTCCCTCCCGGGGGCTTCAGTCTGCAATCCGCATGCTGTTGCGGCCGCTCGTCCATCTGCTGCTTTCGAAGCAGGTCACTTTCCCGATTCTGACCGGCATGCTGAAGGAACTCTACGTCGAGGTCGCGGGCGAAGAGTTTGAGATCGCGGGAAAGCGCCAGACCGACAGCCGCATCAACCTACTGACCGGCATCCACCGCAAAGACGTGCGCCGGCTGCGCGAAGAGACCCTGGCCCCGGAGCCCCAAGAGAGCCCGCGCCCGCGCTCGGTCACGCTCGGTGCCCAGATTGTCGCGCGCTGGACGGGGAGGCCGGAGTTTCAGGACGAAGATGGCGCCCCGCGCGCACTCCCCCGCAAAGCCGTGCCTCAAGAGCTGAGCTTCGATGATCTGGTTTCTCAAGTGAGCCGCGACATTCGTCCGCGTTCGATCCTCGACGAATGGCTTCGCCTCGGCGTTGTTACCGTCGATGATCGCGACCGCGTTGTCCTCCACGGGGAAGCCTTTATCCCGAGTCGCAGTTTCGAAGAAATGGCCCATTCACTGGGTCGCACGCTTCACGACCACATCGCGGCAGGCGCGCATAACCTGCTGGACGAAGACCCGCCGATGTTGGAGCGCAGCGTTTACTACGCCGGGCTCAGCGAGGAATCGGTCGCCGAACTTCTGGCGCTTGGAGAAGAGCGCGGCATGGAAGCGCTCCACGCAGTCAACCGCCGCGCGATGGAACTGCAGGAACAAGACGGCAAGCGTGGGGGTGCACTCCACCGCATGCGACTCGGCATCTACTCGTTCCGCGCAAAGCGTGGAGACAAAACCTATGCAGATTAAGGCGTACGCCCTCGCGCTGCTGTTGCTCGTCTTGCCCTTTTCCGCGGGAGCAGAAAACCCATGCGCGTCGGGGTCGAACGCTTCGGGGGTTCAGCTTGCGAACTCGGACGCTGGCATTGGGGGCACGGGCTATCGCGCCGGCGACGAAAGCGGCATCGGGGGAACGGGGCGCACAGGCGGCGACGAAAGCGGCATCGGAGGGACGGGCTACCAGGGTGGCGACGAAAGCGGGATCGGGGGTACTGGGATCCACGGAACCATCACCGCCTTCGGAAGTATTTGCGTCAATGGCCTGCGGGTTCACTACGACGACGAGACCCCCGTGCTCGAAGACGGTGAAGCGTCGAACACCCAAGCGCTTGCCATTGGACAAGTCGTCACAATCGAAGCCACAGGCACAGGGGATGACCTCAAGGCGTCCAAGGTCGCAATTCAAAGTGTGCTCGCGGGGCAGATCACGGCTGTCGACGCCAAGCGAGCGCGGCTGACCGTTATGGGGCAGACCGTGATCTTGCCCGACGGATTCACTCTCGAACTCAAGGTTGGCCAGCGCGTTGTTGTCAGTGGGCTGCGGCGAGGCGATGGAATGATCGACGCGTCGCACATTGCCCGGCGCGAAGAAGAACAACCCGACGGTGTTGCGGGGATCGCGCACTGGCTGGATGACGATGTACTCGACGTGGGTGGCGTACGCATTGCGGCGCAGCGCACGCGTATGACGGAAATTCATGACGGCGACTTTGTGCATGCGAGTGGGACATGGAATGTCGAGCAGTCGAGAATCGAGACGCCGGTGATTCGCGCCGCCGCCACCTTCGGCGACACGACTTCGCGTCTTTCCATTGAGGGCTTTATTGAGCGACTGCCGGGAGACGATCGCGCCTGGATCGGTGGCGTTGAAATTGACCGCGCGAGTTTGGACCGTGTCGCCAAGCGCCCCGACGTTCCGGTGCGCGTATTGGGCGTGAGGGACAACGCGGGGCGAGTGCGGATCGACGCGATTCGCCGGGTAGAAGTGCCGCACCGCGCGCGTCCCATACTCAGAGTCAAGCCGAGCAGCGTCGACGAACGCACGAAGCCCAGCAAGCCGCAGGTGCACGACAACCCTAGAACCGATCGACCGAAGCCCCCCGATCGGGAGAGGCCGCCTGAGCGCCCCCCGCATCCGACTCCTCCTCCGCGACCCGAGCCGATCGACCGTCCCATGGTGATCGACCGTCCCACGGTGAGCGACCGTCCCACGGTGAGCGACCGCGTTCCGAACAAACCGTAACGTCCGGGTTAGCGCGAAGCCCCGCTACTTCAGTCCGAATACCTGGTCGATCGGGTACAACCCAGCTCCGCGTCCGACCAACCAAGCCGCCGCGCGAACCGCACCACTCGCAAAGTGTTCTCGGGTGGCTGAACGGTGAATGAGTTCGACTCGCTCACCATTGCCGACGAACATCACCGTGTGCTCGCCGGGGTTGTCGCCGCCGCGCAAGGTTTGGATGCCGATGGCCGCGTCGGGACGCGCACCGATATCACCCGCGCGTTCAAGCACCTGATGGTCTTCGAGGGATTGATTGCGCCCCTTGGCCACCGCCTCAGCGAGAAACAACGCTGTGCCGCTCGGCGCGTCGCGCTTCGCTTTGTGGTGAATCTCGAAAAGCTCGGCATCGAACTCGTCGCCCAAAAGACGGCTCGCCTCTCTCGACAACCAACCCAACACATTCACGGCGAGTGAAAAGTTGGCGGCGTGGATCACGGGAATGCGCTGTGCGAGGGCGGCGACTTCCGCACGTTCTTCAACACTCAACCCCGTTGTGCCCGTGACATACGCAACGCCCGCGTCTGCTGCCGCGTGCAAGTTCGTAAGCGTCGCCGTTGGGATCGAAAAATCGATCACGACGTCACAGCCTTGGAGCGCGGCCTTTACGTCGTCGGTTACGACCACGTCCTCTTCGACAGCCGAGCCCAGGTCGGGATGCCCCGCACGCTCGAGCGCCGCACCAAGCCGAAGCTCGGGATGGATCGCCACCTGAGCCCGGATCTGTTCGCCCATGCGACCGAGTGCGCCGACCACGAGCACGCGTTTCTGATTCGCTACGTCTTCAACAGCCACTAGAGAATCCCCGCTTCTTTCAACGTCGCTTCCAGGCGGTCGCGATTCGGTTGCGTGATTTGGGTAAGGGGCAGGCGGATGTCGCCTTGCACGAGACCCATGAGGGCAAGTGCTGCCTTCACGGGGATCGGGTTGGTTTCACAGAACAGCGCGTTCATCACGGGCAAAAGCTCGTGATGGATCTCTCGTGCGCGGTTGACGTTGCCAGCCTGGAACGAGGTATAAAGTTCGAGCATGCGCTTCGGAGCCAGGTTCGACGTGACCGCGATCGAACCCCTGCCGCCAACTGCCATCACGGGCAAAAGCAGAGAGTCGTCTCCCGATAGCACCGTGAAGTCACTCGGGCACAGCGAGATGAGTTGCGAAATTTGATCGAGATCGCCGCACGCTTCTTTTACACCCACGATGAACTCGTGCTCCGCGAGTCGGGCAATTGTTTCGGGCAGCATGTTGGACGCCGTGCGACCCGGGATGTTGTAAAGCATCAACGGGATCTGGGTTGCGTCCGCGATCGCGACGAAGTGTTCGACCAACCCCTCTTGGGTGGGCTTGTTGTAGTAGGGCGAGAGCAACAGTGCGCCCGCTGCGCCCGCGTCCTTTGCGTATTGGGTAAAGCCGATCGCTTCGCGGGTGTTGTTCGACCCTGTGCCGGCAATGACGGGAACGCGTCCTGCTGCAGCCGAAATCACAATGTCGATCACGCCGTTGTGTTCGTCTGTGGACAGCGTGGCGGACTCGCCCGTTGAGCCGCAGGGCACAAGCCCCGCAATGCCCGCTTCGACCTGTTGTTCGACGAGGTTCCGCAATGCGGCTTCGTCGACCTTGCCGTCTTTGAATGGCGTGATGAGTGCGGTGAAGATTCCCTCAAACATGATCACACCTCCTCGAGCGGGATCGTGCCCGCAAAGACTGTGGTGGCGGGCCCGGTCATCAAAACGGATGACGTGTTGTCGGGCCATTCGATCGTGAGCTCACCACCGCGAAGTTCAATGGTGACTTTGCGATCGACCACACCGCGCAACATGCTCGTCACGCCTACCGCGCACGCACCACTGCCACATGCCAAGGTTTCGCCGGTACCGCGTTCCCACGTGCGCTGCTTGATACGCGTGCGGTCGATGACCTGAATGAACTCGACGTTTACTTTGTTAGGAAACGCGGGATGCAATTCGATCGCAGAACCAAGCGTATGCACGGGAGCCGTTTCGACATCGTCGACAACCACCACCGCGTGCGGGTTCCCCATGGACACCGAACACAACGTGACCTTGGTGCCATCGACGTCGATCTCGACGTCGAGCACCGGGCCATCGCCACTGCCAAGCGTGGTGGGGATCTTCGCGGGTTCGAGCACGGGCAAACCCATGTCGACATGGAACAAGTTGTTTCCCGCCGCACTGGGTTTCTGGATCCCGGCCAACGTTTCGACCGTGATCGCGTCCTGGGTCGTATGCCCTTCGTCGCGCAAGAACTTGTAAAAGGCCCGCAGCCCGTTGCCGCACATCTCAACCTGTGAGCCGTCGGCGTTGTAGATGTCCATCCGGAAGTCGGCGTCTTGAGAATTGCGCACAACCAAGACCTGGTCGGCGCCGATGCCGAAGTTGCGGTGGGCGACGCGCCGCGAAAAGCTGGCAAGGTCGTCGGGCATGGGGTCGCGGATCGCGTCGAGGACGACGTAGTCGTTGCCTGCGCCGTGCATTTTGGTGAAGCGGATTTCTTTGGGTTGATTGCTCATTGGAGTCGATCCTATGCCAAAAAAGTCTGACGAAAAAGTCGCTTGATAAATGGGTTGGACGTGGACCGAGATCTCCGCCGGGTGCCGGCGCGTTTGAACTCCCGCTCCAAGCCGCCGTACCCGTCGATTGTTTGTCGGCAACCGGGCAGCACGCCTTGGGGGTCGGGCGGCCGCAAGCGAACGTGCGGGCGCCCTAACGCTTCGGGGACTTCTTCTTGTCGCCGTCGTCACTTGCGTCTGGTGTTTCCGCGGGCGTGGCCGGGGCCGCGTCGGCGGAAGCGCTCACAGCCGATGAACTTGGCGCAAGCCGCTCCGGGCGACCGTATTTCCCGCACGCGAGACCGCACACCAACGCGGTGCAACACAACCAGGCTGCGACGATGCGGCTCATTGCGTGCCCTCGACCTGCTGGCCCGCGGCTTCGAGTTCGATCGCCTGGGTATGAAGGTCCTGGGTCGCGATTTCCACGGCGCGACTGACCTGTTCGCGCGAGGTCCCACCGACGAGGTTGCGTCGCTCGAAGCTGCGTTCGAGATTCAAAAGTTCGCTCGCCGGCGCGGAGAACGCAGGGTGGAAGGCCTGCATTTCATCGAGGCTAAAGGAATCGAGGGTGACGCCGTCGCGCGCGCACTGCCCGACCATCTTGCCCACCACTTCGTGGGCTTCGCGGAAGGGTACGTTTTCGACGACGAGGATCTCGGCGAGGTCGGTTGCGAGGAGCATCGGGTCCTGGGCTGCTGCCGCCATGGCGGCTTCACAGACCTGCAGGGTAGAGATCGACCCATTGAGGACGTCGATGCTGTCGCGCAGCGTCAAGGCCGAATCAAAGAGCGGTTCTTTGTCTTCCTGCATGTCCCGGTTGTAGGCAAGTGGCAGCCCCTTCATCGTGGTGAGTAGCGACACGAGGTTGCCGATTGCCCGGCCACTCTTGCCGCGAACAAGTTCGGGGACGTCTGGGTTCTTCTTTTGGGGCATCAGGCTCGATCCCGTCGAGTATGCGTCGGCCAGGGTCACAAAATTGAACTCTGTCGAGGACCAGATCACAAGCTCTTCTGCGATGCGGGACAAGTTCACCATGCAAATCGCCGTGGCCGAGAGAAACTCAAGGGTCAAGTCTCGCGACGCAACGGTGTCCATGCTGTTGCGCGTGGGTTCTTCGAAACCGAGTGCCTTCGCGGTGTGATGGCGGTCGAGGGGAAGCGTTGAACCCGCGATCGCGCCCGCACCAAGGGGGCAGCGGCGAATGCGTCGCCCCAAGTCGGCAAACCGCTCGCTGTCGCGCTCGAGCATTTCCGCATACGCGAGCCAGTGATGCGCGAGGCGCACGGGTTGGGCGCGCTGCAAGTGAGTGTAGCCGGGTAGGATCGTGTCGATATGCTCGGACGCGCGGGCGACCAGGGTCTGCCGAAAGCTCAGCAGGCTCATCTGCGCTGCCCAACAAGTCTCACGTAAGTAAAGTGCCGTGTCGGTCGCGACCTGATCGTTGCGCGAGCGCCCCGTGTGGAGTCTGCCCGCAACCGGACCGATCTGTTCGCGCAAGCGCGACTCGATATTCATGTGGATGTCTTCGAGTGCGGGATCGAATGGAAACGTCCCCGCCTCGATGTCGGCTTCGATGGCCTTCAAGCCAGAGACCAGCGCCTCGACGTCGTCACCGGGAATGAGCTCAGTCTTACCCAGCATCTGGGCATGGGCGATTGACCCGCGAATGTCGTAGCGGGCAAGCGCTTTGTCGAAGTGGACCGAAGCGGAAAATCGCTCGACCGTTGGGTCGGTGGCACCGCTGAAGCGGCCCCCCCAAAGTTTGGTGGAACCCCCGGCACGCGTTGAATCTGTTTTGGGGTCTTTTGCCATAACGACGAACCGATCGGATAATTGAACTCGGGTAATCTCGCGGTTTCCAAGCAGAACCACAACCTCTGACGTGACGACTTCTAACTACGAGTTCGGCTTATCGTTCGTGAACTGAAGTGGAGCGCGGCGAACTGCTAGGCTGCGCGTCGGGGTGGTGAGAGCCCCCGGGGAGACGCTTTAAATTGGGGACCCGGGTGACCAAGGGGAGTTCGCAGCCAAAACGCAAGGCCGCCGCGCGCAAAGCGCCAGCGCGCAAAACCGCTCGCAAGAAAGGCGGCGGTTCGAAGAAGCCGTCGGCTTCAGGCAGGGGGCGTCGTTGGCGCAGAGCGCTGGTCAAGATTCTCACCGTTGGTGCCTTCTTCGCTGGGGTGTGGGCTTCCAGCTGGATCGTTTCGATGGACCGCATCGTGGTCAGTCGTTTCGAAGGCCAGCGCTTCTTGGTGCCGAGCAAAGTCTTTTCTGCACCGGGCATCCTTTATCCCGGTCTCAACGCCAAATTGATCGACCTTCGCGGCACGCTGCAGCGGTTGGGGTACCGCGAGCAGAAGATCACGACGGGTCGAGCCCTGCGCCCGGGGCTCTATCGCTGGACCGACAACCGGCTGCGAGTTTTCCTTCGCGCATTTAGTCATCCGACCCGTTCCGAGCCCGCGCGCGACATCGTGATCCGCTTCAAAGGTGACCTCATCGCGGAGATTCGAGAGCTGCCGCGATCGCGCGAAGTGGGTGCCGTGCTGCTCGAACCGGAGCTTGTCGGGTCGTACTTCGGCAGCGACCGCCAACAGCGCGAACTCGTGAGCATCGACCGCGTCCCCCAACATCTGATCGACGCCGTTCTCGCAGTCGAAGACCGACGCTTCACCTCCCATCGCGGAGTCGATTTGACCCGGATCGGTGGCGCCGTGCTCGCAAATTTGCGCGCGGGAGGTGTGCGCCAGGGGGGAAGCACGCTCACCCAGCAGTTGGTGAAGAACTTCTTTCTGACCCCAGAGCGAACGTTGCGCCGCAAGCTCCAGGAAGCGGTGATGGCCTTGATCGTCGAGGCGCGTTATTCGAAGCGCCAAATCCTGCAGAGCTACTTGAACGAGATCTATTTCGGAAGGCGGGGCTCGACGTCGATCCACGGGGTTGGCGAGGCGAGTGGTTTCCTGTTCGGCAAGCGCGTCGACGACCTTCAGCCCGCGGAGTCGGCGTTGCTCGCAGCGATCATCCAAAGCCCGAACCGGCTGTCGCCTCACCGCAATCCGACCCGAGCGCTCGAGCGCCGTAACTTGGTGCTCGAGCTGATGCGCAAGCAGGGTCGACTCGACATGGATGCCTTCAACCGGGCGCGCGCGACGGCGATCGAGGTGGCGGCGCCCCTCGATGACGCGGGTGACGCGCGTTACTTCCTCGACGTGCTGCGCCGGCAGCTCCCCGAAGTCTACGATCGCGACCTGTTGCAGACCGAAGGGTTGCGGATTTACTCGACCCTCGACTCGCGACTGCAGCGTGCGGCCGAGCGCGCACTCGTCGAGGGTTTGCACGCGATCGAAGCGCGTAAGCCCGCGCTAAAGAACGATGACCCCACCAAGCGCCTGCAAGGCTGTGTGCTCGCAATGCGCCCGCAGACCGGTGAGATACTCGCTCTGGTTGGCGGGCGCAGCTACGGAAGTTCGCAGTTTGATCGCTGCACCCAGGCACGTCGGGCCGCGGGCAGTGTCTTCAAGCCGTTCATTTACTTGGCCGCATTAGAAAACCGAGACCGTCGTCCCGTCGCGACGATGGCGACCTTGCTGGACGACAGTCCGCTCGAAATCGAGACCCGCGACGGCCTATGGCAGCCGCAGAACTACGACCACAAATTTCGCGGACCGGTTCCGCTGCGCACCGCGATCGAAAAGTCGCTCAACGTTCCGTCGGTTCGCCTGGCGCTCGACGTCGGGCTCGATCGAGTGGCCGAGATGGCGAGACGCATGGGGGTAAAGAGCTACCTGCCTCTGGTACCGAGCCTTGCATTGGGGACCGCGGAAGTCTCTCCGCTCGAAATCGCGCGCGCGTATTCCACCTTAGCGAGTGGCGGCATTCGGCCGACGCCACATACGTTCGAAGACGTTACAGCTGAAAACCAAACCCTTGAACAACGCAAGCTCGAACTCGAACAAGTCCTCGACCCTGGCCTCGCCTACCTCGGCGTATCTCTTCTTGAGGGAGTCGTGAATCGCGGCACTGCCCGAAGATTGCGCAGCATGCAGTTGGAAGGCGCGATTGCGGGCAAGACTGGGACCACGGACGATGAACGGGATCTGTGGTTTGTCGGCTTCACACCTGAGTTGGTGGCCGTAGTTTGGCTGGGTTTTGATGAACCGCGCAGTATTGGGATCTCGAGTAGCGAGGGACCGCTTACAATTTGGGCAAACTTTATAAAAGAATCGATGGGAAACCGGCCGCATGGTGTCTTTATTCCGCCTCGCAATATTGAACGACTCGAGATTGATCCCGAGTCGGGTGCTCTTGCGGTTTCGGGTTGTCCGAGTCGAAAGAGCGAACTCTTCCTCGTCGGAACGGAACCCAACGAGATCTGCGACGGAAGAGGAATTCGTGCAGTCGCCGCGGGGGATCGAGAGCGCGAGATCAAACGAAAGCGGCGTCGGCAAGGAAGGCGCAACGAAAATCGCAAGAACAACCGCAACAAGAACGACGACAGCGTATTCGGCTGGCTTCGAGAACTCTTTTAAGCCGAAACTCACAATGACATTGCCGCGAACTCTCAAGCTCGCAGTCGCTGAAGATTGAAAGGGGTCCGAAGTCGTGGGTTTTGTGTATCACTCGAGCCTTCCCTCCACCGCAAGAGTATTCATCGTCGTGCTGACGCTCGCCGGGGCCACCGGCTGTGAAACGTTCGGTGCGAGGGATCTCGGCGTCGAGCCGGTGCGGATTCGCGATGTGATCGAAGCGGGCGACGCCGCCCGTCGCGCCTCTCTGCGGTTGATCGACGAGGGCTTGGTGGCAGACGCCAGTGGCGATGAGCCGCGGGCACAGGCACGCTATGAGCGCGCTCTACAGGTCGATGCGTCGAACCCGTACGCGTACCTCGCCATTGCACGGCATCATGTCGAAGCCCAAGACCCAACGCGCGCGCTGCAGTTTTTGGATCGAGCGGACTCGTTGTTCCGCATGCAGGGTGAGGTCGAACCTGAGATGGAAGTCCATTTACTCGGACTGAGGGGCGGCGCCCTCTATGACGCAGGCGATGTAGAAGAGGGGGGCGATCTCCTCGACAAAGCGCGCGAAATGTCGCCGCGGGTTTGGGGGGATGGCGCGTTGCATCCCGACGAACTTCGCTAGCCCGATACCTTCACACAATCCCCCGCGAATTGAACCCGTTTCTTGCTGGTGCAATTTCGATCTGGCAATGATGAATTTACATTGCGCGGGGTCGAGCGCGTCGCGCTTGCAGCGCAATGTTGGACTGTCGTCATGCTTTACAAGGTCGCGCGTGGCGCGATGGGTTGACGTGGTTTTCGAACGTCGTGTGTGCGACAACGAGTCGGCGTTCGCTGTGACGAAAAACTTTGGTTTGATCACAAATAAACTGGCGTAGAAATTTTCCTTTTGGATCGGGAACGTCCCACGGGCCGTGACGCCATATGGTGTTATTTATAACCAGCGTGTGTGGCGAGTCGTTGACAGTTCGAGGGCGGTTGCGATAAGAAGTCGCCGTCTTGGAGAAGCAACATGAAGACCGGCCGTTGGCCGCGAAGCTTAAATTCGGTGTTCCCCCCCTGATGCTCCACCGAGCCGTGCGCAAATGAAGCCCAGTTTTGACGCAGCAGCACCCATTGCCGAAGATTGCGAGGCGCGCTCCGCGCTCCTTCTCGGAATGCCCGTCGTCGCGAAGCCCGGTGCCAAGCCCGATGCCAAGCCCATCGCCAAGCCCGATGCCGGCTCTACTTACGCCGTGTATTACACGGACCCCGAGTCAGCTATTGAGATCGCTGAGGCTTCTGTTGTTGACGCGACTGTTGACGCGACTGTTGACGCGTTTGTCGGCGTCTCAGCCGGCAGTTCTGTCAGTGCAATTCATGACGCAGCCTTCCGTGTACTGAACGGTCCGTCCATCTTTGGGTTCTCGGCAGAGCAAGGCGGGCCGGTCCCGTCACGGGTTCGCGACGCACTTGAGAACGAGCAATTTCTGCAAATCCATCTACAACAACTCGAGCAGCCACGACAAGCTCAACCCGGGTCGACTTCGTTTTGGCCCATGTAAGTCTTGGTCGTTGGAAACCAATGACTTGCGTCAAGCATTTAAGCCAAGCATTTAAGCCAAGCACTGGCACCAACAAGCGAGACCTAGTCAGCGAATCGCAACAATCGAAAGCACGGCACGGCGAGAAGTCAGCAACGGTCAGCGGCAACAAAGACCCATCACGGCCCAGCACACACACACAGCCACCCCCTAACCCCTTGCATCTGAGAGCAGCCTAATTCATGACGAAAGCGAAGAGCGATTACTCCATTCAGACGGTCAGCAACGCACTGCGAGTTTTGGAAATGTTTTCAGAAGAAGACGAGATCGGGGTAAGCGATCTCTCCCGTCGTCTAAGCCTGCACAAAAACAACGTCTTTCGTCTTCTTGCGACTCTCGAAGAGAACGGATACATCGAGCAGAGTGCACGAAGTGAGCGGTACCGTCTCGGAACGGGCTGCTTGGAACTCGGTCGATCCTTTGCCCGGGGCAACTCGCTCCTGCGCAGCGCGCGTCCGATCCTCGAAGAGCTGAGTCGGTCCCTCGCCGAAACTGCCCACATCGCATCGCTGCGTGGCGGCGAAGTGATTCACCTCGACGCCGAAGTCCCGGGGCAGTTGATCACGACCGCCTCTCGCGTTGGCTTGCGGCTTCCGGCTCAGAACACGGCCATCGGCAAGGTTCTTTTGGCTGGCCTCGACGCACAGGCGAGAGAAGAGTTCGCGTCTGGCCTGGTCGAAGACCACCGGATGGTCGCGCTCACGCCCAACAGCATCACCGATCCCCACAAGTTTGTGGAGCACCTGTCTTCCGTGGCCCTTCAGGGTTTCGCCGTCGACATGGAAGAGTGCGAAGCGGGTCTGCGCTGTGTCGCGGCTCCGGTCCTCAACGATGGCGGCAACGTTGTCGCTGCGATCTCGGTCTCAGGCCCGGCGTTCCGTCTGTCCGAAGATCATCTGCTCGGGGCTGTTGCGCCGGCGGTGGTTGATGCGGCGGAGCGGTTGAGTCGGAACCTGGGGTAGCTCGATTTCTGGGTGGTTCGCTCGGGGTCGTTCGACGAGTCGGTTGACGCACAAACCGCGCATGTCAGAACCCAAGTTCGGCGATCGCGTGTGTTGGGCGGTCCGTAGGCATCCACGGCGTCATCACGTCGTTGGATCACGTGGATCTGTGATCTCGCGCAGCGAGCGGCTGGCATTCGCAGTGCGGCGAATTTTGCTGCCCACTGAGAAATAGCTGGTCCGTTCCACGCCACGGTGTATCTTCGCTCGTCGTAGGGGTTCGCCTTCACGTGTCACAACGGGTCGATGCGTTTCCGCGCGCGACCCGGGGCTCGGCGGTGCAAGTCCCTGAAACTCCATGCCTATCGGGTTCCCGAGACGGGAGACGTCGGATAGAATCGGATTTTATTTTTGAAAACTTCGATCTTCGAAATCGGAATTTCGTATCCCCGGGGTCTCAGGTGGAGGCCAACACGTGGGGAACGTCAAAGTGAGTCGCGTACACCCCCCCCTGTAGCGGCATAGGGAAATGTCCACGTGGGACTGAAAGAAGAAGCACTCGCTTATCACGAGAACGGCCGCCCCGGGAAAATCAAAGTAGTTCCCACCAAGCCCTGTAAGACGGCTGACGATCTTTCCCTCGCCTACACGCCGGGAGTCGCGGCGCCGTGCATGGAAATTCAGGCCGACCCAGATGCTGCCTATCGCTACACGGCGAAGAGCAATTTGGTCGCGGTGATTACGAATGGCAGCGCGGTCCTCGGACTGGGCAACATTGGCGCACTGGCTGGCAAGCCGGTGATGGAAGGCAAGGGCGTTCTCTTTAAACGCTTCGCCGACATCGATGTGTTCGACATCGAAATCGATAGCCAAGACCCCGAAGAAATTATTCGAACGATCGAACTGATCGCACCGACCTTCGGGGGCATCAACCTCGAAGACATCCGTGCGCCCGAGTGCTTTGTGATCGAAAAGCGCTTGAATCAAAGCCTCGACATCCCGGTCTTTCACGACGACCAGCATGGCACGGCGATCATTAGTGCAGCGGCACTCCTGAATGCAGTGATGCTCACCGGCCGCCACATGGAGTCGATCAAGATCGTCATCTCGGGTGCGGGCGCAGCCGGGATTGCGTGCTCGAAGCTCTACAAAGACTTGGGCGTTCCGGCCGAGAACCTGCACATGGCCGACAGCCGTGGCGTGATCTACAAAGGTCGCGAACACGGGATGAACATTTACAAAGAAGAATTCGCGATCGAGACCACCCGGCGCACACTCGCGGAAGCGATGGTGGGTGCAGATGTCTTCGTGGGCTGCTCTTCCGCGGGCATCGTGACCAAAGAGATGGTCGACTCGATGGCACCGCAACCCATCATCTTCGCGATGGCGAACCCCGACCCCGAGATCACGCCTTCGGACGTACACGCGGTGCGGCGTGACGCCATCTGCGCGACGGGCCGTTCCGACTACCCCAACCAGGTGAACAACGTCTTGGGGTTCCCGTTTATCTTCCGTGGCGCACTCGACGTGCGCGCAACGCAGATCAACGAACCCATGAAGCTCGCCGCTGTGCGCGCGCTTGCAGAACTAGCCCGCCGTGGTGAGATGGTGCCCGAAGCGGTGAAGCACGCGTACCCGGGCGAAGACTTCGACTTTTCGCCGGGCTACATCATCCCCAAGCCCTTCGATCCGCGCGTACTTCTGTACGTGGCTCCCGCCGTGGCAACCGCCGCGATGGAGTCGGGTGTTGCACGCATCAACATCGACGTCGCCGAGTACGCCAAATCGTTGCAGCAAACCGTCGGTGACATCTCGAATCTATAAGGTTTTGCGACGACCAGGCCCGGTCGTCTGTACTTGAGTTTGCTGCCCGGTTTCTCAAAAAACACAAAAGGGCACTTCAGCCCGTCAATCATTCCGCGGGGATGGAAATAGGTCGATATCGTCCTTGAGGGGCTTCGACGTTCGATCAAAGTCGCATCAATCCTCGAATGTCGGATCGCGCTTTTCCAAGAACGCCCCAACGCCTTCGGTCTTCTCCGGTCGTGAGAACGCCAACCCGAACGCGTTCTGCTCCAGCGCGTGGGCGGTGCGAACATCTGCATCCTGCCCTTGTTGAATCACCCGCTTTGCGGACCGCACTGCGTGTGGTCCCGCGGCTGCGACGGCTTCGGCGGCCTCGAGGGTCTTGGGCAGAAGGTCGTCGGGTTCGAAGATGCGGTTTGCGAGCCCGATGCGTTGCGCTTCTTCGGCAACCAGGTTTTGGCCCGAGCACGCCAGCTCTTTCGCCCACGCGACACCCACGCGGCGAACCAGGCGGCTCGTTCCGCCGAAGCCGGGGATCAAGCCGAGCTTGACTTCGGGCTGGCCGAAGCGCGCCTTGGTTGACGCGTAAATCCAGTCGCACGACATCGCGAGTTCGCATCCACCGCCGAGCGCAAAACCGTTTACCGCAGCGATGCTGGGGACCGCCAATTCTTCGAGTGCCGAAAATGCGCGGTGTCCGAGGCGACTGAACGCTTCGGCTTCGGTCGCGCTCATGTGACTCATCGCTTCGATGTCCGCTCCCGCCGCAAACGCGCGGCCTTCGCCGGTCACGATCACCGCGCGAACGCTTTTGTCGATCGCAACTTCGTGCACCGCGGCTTCGAGCGCGAGGAGGAGCGACTCGTCCAAGGCGTTGAGGGTCTTGGGCCGGTCCAGGGTCAAGATCGCGATCGCGCCTTTGCGCTCGCTGCGAATGAGGTCGGTCATGGGGGGTCGTCCTTTTGGTTAGAAAACGGCGCCGCAGATGCGGCCGCTCACGGTAGCGGGAACTTGTGATCTTCGGGGCGGTTCTAGACGCGCCCCAGACGAGACATTCGCTCAGTCCTCGGGGGTCAACTCGCTCGTCTCGTCTTCATCATGTTTCTTCCGCTTGGCTACCAAGAACGCGGCCCCCACTCCGGCCAGATACAAGCCGATCATTGGGATGGCAAGGAAGAACTGGCTTACGACATCGGGTGGCGTCAGGAGCGCGGCGGCGACGAAAACACAGAGTACGGCGTACGGAGTGAAGGAAAGCAACTGCTTCGCGGTGACGATGCCCGCCATCGCGAGGAAGAAGACCAACAGTGGCAACTCGAACGCAACGCCAAACGCGAGGAAGAGTCGGGTCGTGAGCGAAAAGACTTCGCGCATCGTCCATGCCGAAATCACCATCTCGTTGCTGAAGCTGTTGAAGAATTCAAAGATGATCGGGAAAACGATCGTGTATCCGAAGAACGATCCGGTGGCAAAGAGGATGCTCGACAAAAACGCAAACGGAACGACGTGGCGTTTCTCACCGTCATAGAGGCCTGGTGCGATGAAGGCCCAACCCTGCCAGAAGAACATCGGCGATGAAAAGATGAAGCCCGCGAGCAGGGCGCACTTCACGTAGGTGAAGAAGATCTCGGTGGGCGCGATCGATTGCAGCGAAGCGCCGTCGCCAAGGGCCGCGAGTGCGGGTTCGAGCAAGAAGGCAAAGATCTGTTCCGCCCACGCGTATGAAAGCCCGGCCGCGATAAACCAACAGCCCAACACCCAGGAAATGCGCGAGCGCAGCTCAGCGAGGTGATCGGTGATGGGTAGCTCGTGATCAGTCAACCGGCGGTTCCGTCTCGCGCTTTACGGCGGGCGCGGGGCTCGCTGCAGGGATGGGGTCGTCGTCCGCGGGTTCGGTTTCAGCTTCGGACTCAGGCTTCGGATCAAGCGGATCTTCGCCGTGTGGCTCGGCTTTCGTCTTCGTGTTGCTGCCGACCTCTTGGCCTTTCTTTGACGCAACGTGGGACACGCCGGTTTGAGCGGGGCCCGCTGGCGGCTCGATCTTGTGGTCTTCGAGGTCCATATCGATGCTGCGCTTGAGGTCGTTCGAAGCCCGACGAAATTCCGCAAGTCCGCGCCCGAGGGTGCGAGCGAGTTCGGGCAACTTCTTCGGGCCCATTACGAGCAGGGCAACAACAAGGATCACAGTGAGTTCGAGCGGTCCGATTCCAAACATGGATGGCAATTCTAGCAGCAGCGAGATCAAGAACCCCGCGAAGGGACCCGCGTTTGCTGCCAGTACTCCCAATTGTGTCCGCGGCCGGACATCAGAGTTGAAGTTGATTCGCCCCGCATTTCAAACTCGAAAAGCACGACCGAAAAAAAAGAGCCGGCAGCAACCCCCCCGGATTTAATGCTGCCAGCCCTCTAATTTAACTCTCGTCATCTCGCGGACCCTGAGTTCGGGTTCGTCCTGATGGATGTGATCTGAAAACGGGAGCCGGTGACTACCCCCCCGGATTTATTGCCACCGGCCCCATTCGTCAGTTTGGGAACCGGCGACACCCCCCCGGATGATCGCCGGACCCCATAGAACTGTCTTTCCTTTCGGTCCCCCGTTGCGCGGTTTCCGCGAGGCTTAGCCTCGGTTCGTCGCGAATCGATCTAACGCGTGCTCACTCTCGTATCGCATGCGTACCATTTGCGGCTGATTCTCGCGCAGGAGCTTGAGGCCCATGCGGCAGCGTCCTGCGTCGGTGGCTTCGCTCCAGACCACGCGTGCGACAACGTCGCGCGACGTGTGGCCGTGAAGACCGCGCACCATCACGCGAAGCAGGTCTCCGACCTCTTCGCGGTCGCTTGCAATCATGCAGAAGCCCGAGTCAGATTCGTTGATGAGCAGACCCAAGGTCTGACCGGCGTCGAGACTCACACGCGGGAAAGGGCTGAAGCCGACTTGGCGAAGTCCGTCGCGGCGCGATTCGCGGCTCTGTAGGGTGCTCGGATTGATAGATGGGGTGTCGATCTGCATGGCACTACTTTGAACAGCACTCATCGGGCCAACTCTCCGTTTACATTCTGGTCGAAGCGGTTTGCGAACACGTACGCGTTCAGAGCTTCGCTAGGGGATTCAGTTCGTCCTGGTATTCGAGCGATCTCGCAGAGCACGCCTACGACCTGGGGCTCCAACTTGAATGACGTCGAAGGGCTTGGTGAGGAAGTTGCAGATGCCGCTGCGTATTCCGGAGCCCGCGGCTTCCAAGCTGCAAAACCTGTGGGGTTGATGACTTCGAGGTCAGCGACCGGCACGACACCGCGTTGTTCGCTGGTTTGTCGCGTGCTTTGAGGTTCAACTTGCTGCATGGTCTCTTACTAAAGCAAGTGCCGTGCCAGCTATCAGTAGCTGGCAAAACTTTCTCAACTAGCTGATTTTAATTGGGAATTTCGCTCCCAGTCGAACACAGCTCGCGCCAACTCCCCTGCGGGCTTGTTCGATCTCGAACGGCTCCCGAGCAGCATTCACGTAAGATAGTGAAAACAAAAAGGAAAGAGGATCTGTTCCAAATTGAACGCCAAGGGGGTGGGACTGTTCGCGCGCGAACAACCCGGAGGGGCGACGATACGCGCGCCTATTCGCCGGCTTCGATATCCGGGGCGACGATGTCGAAGCGGTCCATCTTGAGTTTCAGGACGCGTCGGGTCACACCTAGATCTTCGGCGGCACGGGTTTGATTCCATCGCTGGCGTTCCAGGGCTTCTAGCAAGAGCTCGCACTCGAACCTGCCGACGGTTTCTTCAAACGCCCCGCTACCGGTACGTAATTCCTCTCGGAGCCTGTCGCTGCGGCCAGAAGACACGATCGAATCTGGCAGATCTTCGAGGCGGATCAGACCGCTTTGGCAGAGCGCTGCCCCGCGTTCGACGGCGTTTTCGAGTTCGCGCACATTGCCGGGCCACGTGTACCGCTCGATGGCGGCGATTGCCGTAGCGTCGAAGTGAAGCTTTCGTCCGTCTTCTTTACCGATTCGCTCGATGAAGGTATCGGCGAGCAGGCGTACGTCTTCCCGCCGCTCGCGCAGGGGCGGGAGTTCGACCGTGATGACGTTGATCCGGTAGAAGAGGTCGCTGCGAAAACGACCGGTTTCGATCTCGCGTTCTAGGTTGCGGTTGGTCGCCGTGATGATGCGGCAATCTACGTCGATCGAATGGGGGTTCCCCAGGCGTTCGATCTTCTTCTCTTGCAGCGCACGCAGTAACTTGACCTGAAGGCTCGGGTCGAGTTCGCCGATCTCGTCGAGCAGCAGCGTGCCGCCGTTCGCAGCTTCGAACCGGCCGATACGCTGGTCGTGTGCCCCCGTGAAGGCGCCGCGTTCGTGGCCGAACAATTCGCTCTCCATCAAGTCATGGGGAATCGCGCCGCAATTGACCGCGATAAAGGGCTTGTCGTGTCGCGGGCCAACGTCGTGGATCGCCTGGGCGACCAACTCCTTGCCCGTGCCGCTTTCGCCCGAGATCAAGACACTGACCTTTGAGTCGGCAATGCGTTCAATCGTGCGAAAGAGTTCGAGCATGACTGGGCTCTTGCCCGTCATGCGGCCCAGGCGCTCACGCCCCGCGACTTCGTCGCGCAAGCGCGCAACCTCGCGCTCGAGTTCACGGTGTTGAAGTAACTGACGAAGCTTGATGCGGAGCGCTTCGACCTCGAACGGTTTGGTGATGAAGTCGGCGGCGCCGAGCTTCATTGCGCCCACCGCGGCGTCGATCGTGTTGGAGGCGGTGAGTACGACGACCGGTACGGCCATGCCGCGGTCGCGAAGTTCGCGCAGCAAGTCGATGCCGCCGCGTCCGGGCATCACGAGGTCGAGGATAATGAGGTCGGGAAGCCGATCGCCGATGATGCGCAAGGCAGTTTCGACGTCTGGACTTGTTTCGACGTCAAACTCGCTCTTAAGCAGCATACGCAGGGATTCGCGTACGCCGATCTCATCGTCGACCACTAATACAAAGGCCATCGGTGGGACATTAACACGCGCCAACGCGAACCGCGCGCCAAGCTTTGCTCAGCGCGCGGTCAATCCGGCGTTCGACGATCTTGACGGGTCTTGGTGGACCTTTGTGGATCTTTGTAGATGAGCGCTACGCCGTACTCACAACGGATTCGCGGGTCGAAGCGCGCTCGTACCAGGCCGCCACATTCTTTAGGCTTGGGTCGATTGGCTGGCCCACCTGGCCGCCGAAGATCAAGAACGAAATCAGCAAGACGTCTGCGAGGCTGAAGTTGTCGCCCGCGATGAAGTCGCGCCCGGCAATTTCTTTGTCGAGCCAGGCAAGCCCATCCTGCGCGGTGGCCTTCAGGCCGTCGGCCGCTTCGGGGATCGTGCGGATGCGGTCTTTGAACAAAGGCAAACCCTCGGAGAAGCGGAAGCCGTCGGTCATCGGGGCGGTGATGGCGATCTCGGCACGGCGCGTCCACATCCGGGTGTTCGCCTTTTCTGCGGGCGACGACCCAATCAGAACCGGGTCGGACTGAATGTCTTCGAGGTATTCGCAGATCACGAGGGTTTCCGAGATCACACTTCCATCGTCGAGCTCGAGGCAAGGCGTTTGGCCACGCGAGTTCTTTGTCTTGTAGGCATCCTGTCGATTTTCTCCCGCCATGAGGTCAACGGTTTCGATGTCGAGATTGATGCCCTTCTCTTTGGCAAAGATGCGCACAAGGTGGGGGTTGGGGCCGATTGAATTGTAGAGCTTCATGGTTCTCTCCAGAGAGGTGATGACCAGGCTTTTGAACGGGGCTGTTTAACTGTAAAGCCTGGGCAAATGAAAACTGATTTTCTAGTGCGCCGAAGAGTAACGGGTACATAACGGCCCGACCACGCGCCGCCGAATGCGAGCGCGACATGATTTATGCGGACGCGGACTTCCGGTACAGTCCCGTTATCTGCGTGGCACGAACACTCCCCCGCGGCACAGCTCCCTTCGTTCGGGCTCAAGGAGACAACATGGCGAAGATTGACGTCTTCAATGGAGACGCGGATGGCATCTGCGCACTCACGCAGTTCCGCAACGCAAAGCCGGCCAAAAGCCGACTCGTAACGGGCGTGAAGCGCGACATCGCACTCGTGGGCCAGGCCGGCATCGAAGCTGGCGACGAAGTCACCGTGCTCGATATTTCCCTCGATAAAAATCGCGCCGCGGTCGTTGAGGCACTCGAGGTCGGAGCCGGCATCTTTTACGTCGACCACCACTTTGCCGGCGACATTCCGGCCGAGCCGGGTCTCAAAACCCTGATCGATACCTCGCCCGACGTTTGCACCAGCATTTTGATGAACGCACATCTCGGTGGCGCGTTTGTGCGCTGGGCCGTTGTGGGCGCATTTGGCGACAACCTCAATGCCAGTGCCGAGGCGCTCGCCGACCCGCTGTCGCTCAGCGGCGGCAACATCGAAACACTCAAGAGCCTCGGCATCTACATCAACTACAACGGCTACGGGGCGACAGAAGACGACCTGCACTTTCGGCCCGCGGAGCTCTACGGCCTGGTCAGCGCATACGCGGACCCGCTCGACTTTGTAGAGGACGGCGCGCAACACTTTGAAAAACTGGAGACCGGCTATCGCGACGACATGGCGCGAGCCAGGGGCACCAAGCCCTCGCGGGTGTCAGACCGAACCGCAGTATTCATGTTTCCCGACGAACCTTGGGCGCGTCGCGCTAGCGGTGTCTTCAGTAATGAATTGGTGAACGGCGCGCCGGGCCGCGCGCATGCCGTGATCACGATACGTCCCGACGGTACCTATCTGATCAGTGTTCGTGCGCCGCTGAGCAATAAGGTGGGCGCGTCGGATCTTTGCCGACGGTTCCCGACTGGCGGCGGCCGCGAAGCGGCGGCGGGCATCAACAACCTACCCGGCGATCAACTCGACGACTTCATGGATCAATTCACCGCGTTATATTCAGCGTAATGTTCGGCTTAGTTGGGCTTAGTTCGGCGACTGCGTCGCCACAATGTGTCGTTCGGATCGTGGCTTGGCGGGTGCTCGGCTAACTCGAAGCGGCGGGCAAGTCGATCACGATGACGGTCTCTTGCGCGTCCGTGGTGTCGATCGTCATGGCACCGCCTTGCGCGCGCACGATCGCTTCGGCGATCAAAAAATCGAGAGATGTTTCGCTTTGCGTGATGCCCTCGATGCGGAAGCCGGCGTCTTGCAGCAAGTCGCCAAGCGGGCGGCCGAGGCTCGGCACGTGATAGCGGAGCAAGACCCGCACGGTGGGTTGTCCAGCGAAGCCCTGGGAGTTGTGTTTCGACGCCAAGTAGACGTCGCCGCGTTCGGGCACCATTTCGATCGCAGTCGCGAGGACGCCGGCAATCGCACGTTCGAGTTGTCCCTCGTCTGCGAGGACGTAGGGCGCCGTCCGGTCGAGTTCTTTGAGGAGCAAGAGGTGTCGCTCCTGGATCAGCGGACGCTGCTCCGTTAGAACGCGGTCGATCATCGACGCGACATCGACCGGTTCGCGTCGAGTGGGCGCGAGGTTGGCGAGGTCTTGCAACCGAGACACGACGCTTTCGATCTGTCGGACGTCGTTGCCCACCAGCTCGGCAAAGCGGTTGCGAAAGTCTTCGTCGCTGTGGTGCTCAGGAAGCAGCTCTGAAAATGTCTTGATCGAAACCAATGGGTTTCGAACCTCGTGGGCGAGCGCACCGACGAGCCGTCGCAGACCCCCTTCGTCAAATTCAGGCGTGGCCGGCAACTTGAGTGGCTGCGCGCTGCTCGGCGATGGCTCCGCGAGCGGGTGGCCCGCTTCTTCAAATTCAACCTGAGACACGGCGACATCCGGGCTTCCCACGAACGTCTCTTGATGGGCCGTCGTACGCGGGGCCAACGTCACGTCTTCGGGAAGCGGTTCCAGTTCTGGCAAATCCTCTTCCGACACTTCAGGGTCGGGGAAAGGGTCGACGAAGTTGGCCACGGGGAGTGACGATTCTGGCGTGGGGAGCGACTCGTCGTGAAAACGGACGTGATGCGCTTCAAGGGGGTTCGCACTCGTGTGTGACAGGCTGCGCAACACCACAGCTTTGAGCTGCGCCATGTTGCCCGGCCACGGGTAGGTGTTGAGTTCTCGGATGGCGCCGGGTGCAAACCCTCGTTGCCGTTCGCCGAGAGATTCTGACCAATTGAGCGCAGTGTCGGCGACGAACGCTTCGGTGGCGCCGGTTCGCTCGCGCAGCGCGGGGAGGCTGATGACAAGGCTCGACAACGCGTTCGAGAGCCCGGCGTTCAAGCTGGGTGGAGAGGGGAAGCCTTCGTCGTCATCGAGGGCGTCCTCTGCGACGCTTTCCCGAGCGGTCACGATGAAGCGCACGGTCGTTGTTCGGAGCACCGTTTCGGGGATGCCGAATTCGATCCAGTCGCGAACGCGCAGTTGTACCGGAGCGGGAAGTTCGTCTGCGTCTTCAAGCCAGATGGTCTGGCGATAATGCCCCCTGCGGCCATTGGCTTGCTCGATGAAGGCGATGAGTTCCGCCTCGCTGCTGAGCCCCCCGCACGGCACATGCAGGAGTTCGGCCTGATTGTCGCCACAAAAAGCGTGGACGTAACGAGCCACGACGCCACGTCCAGTGCCGACTTCGCCGCGAATCAGAAGCGGCAAGTGGGCGAGCCGAGGGTCGAGGGCGTGCAGCAAGTCGGGCATGTCGAGGTCGATGAACCAGCGCGCGAACCGCGCGGTAAGCAGCTTGCGCGCGCGGCGGCGCGAAAGGGAGTCGACGCCGCGCCGTCCGGTCGCTTTGGCGATCATGCTGCGCAGGCGCTCGGGGCGCGGCGGGAACTTCAGGAAGGCGGCGGGAAGACTGTCGAAGAGTCGTTTTGCTTCGGCGTGTTCGCCGCTGGCTGGGAGCACGATCCAAGTGCAGTCAGGCAACTGCGGCGCGAAGCGATGCGCGAATTCGAGTTCGCTTTCGAAGTCATCCGACGGCGCGAGCAGCACCACGTCCGCAGGCGTCGCACGCGCGAACAATTCGTCCGAGGGTCCACCCATAAAGGTGTTGTCGCCCGCTCCCGCAAGGCGGGCTAGCGCGGCCCGTTGCCGGGCATCCCGATGGACGATCCACAATGTTGAAGAAATGCTCATGCCGCCTTGTCCATTGCACTGCCCACACGAAGCGAGGTCAATGGAGTCAAAGAAGCGTTGTCGCTCGCAATGCGCCGTTAGGGGGCTCGTGTGGAGTAGTGTCTGGGTCGATGTTTAAGCAAACTGACCCATAGAAGGTAAGCGCAAAGCGTGTGCCAACAAAGCTACGCGTAAACCCTCCGGCAGAACCTGCCATAAGTCACCGCCGCGACGGCTCGGATCTTGATTCAATGAAAATCAGACTCTTTTCATCGATCGGCAACAACGCTAGCGAAGTGCTTTGCTTCGACTCATTACTGGAAAAGAATTTCCCACCAAGGCTCGTCGAACCTTCGCCCGCGTCTCGCAGCGACGGTCGTTGCCCGTCTTCATGGGGTAGGTCAGAGTTGCCCTGTAAGACGCGCAGATCGCCCGCAGTTTTCATCAGCCGCAACCTGCTGTGAAATCGATCGTCTTTGACCGCAGAGTTTTGACAAAGAAACGCGTCGATCGCCAACCCGAGGGAGGAAGCCGTGAGTAGAGCGTGGATCGCGACCCTTGCCGGGTGTTTCGTTCTCGTGGCTTCGAGCGCAGTCGCGCACACCGAAACGAACGCGATGCTTGGGACCTGGTATGTGGTGGTCAATTACGACGACGCGCAGGCGGTGAATTCTGACGACCGGAAGCGATGGGAAGACAAGGTTTGGGTCTTCGAACTCCGAGGCACGCGGTTGGTCTGGACTGAATACTCGGAGCTTTCATTTAAAACTGACGTGGGGCGCTACCAAACGCTCGCGGGCGGGCGCGAGATCAAGTCGTCGGGAAGTTGGAACCCCAACAAAGCGCAGCGCGCCGAGATCGAACGTGGGCTCGCCGCGAACCCTCAGTGGGTGCGCACCAAAACCCTTCGCGGGGACGTCGTCACGGGGTATAGATCGAGTGGTCGCCAGAACCGTGAATCGGCCTCGGTGATCGGTTTCAGCCAAACTTGGGAAATTGTCGACCCGGGCGGTAAGCCCGTGTTTCGAAGGCGCGACAGCATGAGCGGAGGCCGCAGTACCGCGCTCGAAGGCGAGACGCTCTACACCACAACCTCCCGAAAGGGCGAGGTATTGTCGGGCGAGTTCACGCGCGACGACGCCCAGAAGGGCATCTTCGTGATGAGGCGAGCAGGCAAGATCCAGCTCGTTGCCGAAAAGGAAGTCGACGAACGATGGCAGTAGAGGCGAAGGGTCGAGCCTTGGCAAAATGCGTGCGACCCGCTCAGCACCAAGACCTCGACCGGGTGGCGGCGCTGTGGACGGCGATCACCCACCACCACGAATCCCTCGACCCGCTCTTCACCATGCGGCCCGACGCGGGCGACACGTTGCGAGGCCTCCTGACCGCAATGCTCCGCGACCCGGAAACCCTGATCCTGCTCTACGACGAAAACCGCGACCTGCCGGGTCTGATGATCGTTCGGGTCGATCAGTCGCCACCGATTCTGCGCGAATCCGAGCGGGCGGAGATCACCGATCTGGGGGTCCGGAAGTCGGAGCGCCGTCGCGGAATTGCGGGTGTTCTCGTCGACGCGGGGCTTGAATGGGTCCGAGCTTCGGGGGTCGAGCGCGTGGAGGTCAACGTCGCCCACGGCAACCCGGAAGGGCAGGCATTTTGGCGCAACAGGGGATTCGAAGATCTTATGGACGTGCTGCATCTGCGGATGTAGGTTTCCCCGCCGAATCGAGCGCTCCGCGACCAAGGAAAGCCCCATGAGCCAAGCCCACACCCCCGCAAAGCAATCTATCAATCCACTGGCAAGTGAGCTCAATGAAAAGCTCGCGAAGAACGCCCCCGAAGTTTTCGCGATGCTCTCCGACTACGGTCGGCGCGCATACTTTCCAAAGGGCATCCTCACGCAGTCCGCCGAAGCGAAGGCGAAGGCGCATCGCTTCAACGCGACCATCGGTATCGCGACCGAAGGTGGCGGGCCGATGTACCTCGATTCGATTCAACAGCGCGTGCCCGGCCTCGAGCCGAAAGACATCTACCCCTATGCGCCGCCGGCCGGTCGTCCCGGTTTGCGCGATGCGTGGCGCAAGAAGCTTCTTGCGGAGAACCCGAGCCTTGCGGGCAAGACCTTCGGCGAGCCTGTAACCACCAGCGCGATCACCCACGGCATTTCGGTCACCGCCGAGTTGTTCGTCGACCCGGGCGATGTGTTGCTGCTACCCGACAAGCTCTGGGGCAACTACCGGCTGTGTTTCGAAAATCACTTTGGTGCGAAGATCGAAACGTTCCCCTTCTTTGAAGGCGAAGGCTTCAATGTTGCGGGCTTTGGCGAAGCGCTCGAACGCAACGCGCAAGGCCGGGACAAGCTCATCGTCTTGCTCAACTTTCCCAACAACCCGACGGGCTATATGCCCACTCCCGCGGAAGGTGAGGAAATCGTGAAGGCGCTGCGCGCCCAGGCGGAGCGCGGCACCAAGCTCGTCGTTCTGACGGACGACGCCTACTTCGGTCTCTTCTTTCACCTGGGTGGCGACTCGATGACCGAGTCTCTGTTCGGTCCGCTCACGAACCTCCACCCCAATATCCTGGCGGTGAAGCTCGACGGTGCGACCAAGGAGTTGTTCGTCTGGGGTCTGCGCTGCGGGTTTCTCACTTTTGGGCCCGGTCAGAGCCAGGGCGCCGAAGCCGTTTGCGATGTGCTCGACGCGAAGGTCCGAGGGCTGATCCGCGCGGGCGTGTCGAATGTCCCGCACTTGTCCCAGAGTCTGATCCAGTTCGCCCTTGAGGCGCCTGAGGTCGACGCGGAGCGCCAGGCCAAGGCGGACATACTCTGCGCCCGGGCGAGCCGGGTCTACGAGATCTCCCACCAGCCGCGGTTCAAGGAAAGCTGGGACGTTTATCCCTTTAATAGCGGGTACTTCATGCTGATCGAGCTGAAGGGAGTCGAGGCGGAGCGGTTGCGCGTTCATCTATTGGACCAGCACGGTGTCGGCCTGATCGCGACCGGAAAGCACGACCTTCGGGTTGCGTTCTCGTGCCTCGAAGTAGACGACGTCGAGCCCTTATTTGAGATCGTCCACCAGGCCATTCAAGAGCTGATCTAGGAGTCTGCGCGGTCGCCCCCGAATGATGGCGGCTGCAACCCGCGAACGCCCTGTCCCGGGGGGTGATTCTCGTTTTCTGATCTCATTATATTTATAGGATAGACGCGGATTTGCGTGCAGAGATGCATGTTGAAGGCTAATTATTGCCGCCGGAATCCGATCCCCAAGGAGACCCCCGATGTACTCGCTCCCGTCCCGGCAAGGGCCAAGAACAGGCCCGCGGCGTAGTCCGCTCCGCGACACGCTTTGGCGTGCGAACGCATCCTTGTGTTCTGAATCCGGTGACGGACAAAAGGCCACGCATAGAATGGGCTTCGGTCGTCGCGCGCGTCGAATTTCCAGCATCGGTCTTCTGCTGATTGCTGGCTTTGGTGCGGGACTTCAGGCAAGCGAAGCCGAGAAGGTTCACCGCACCGGCGAAGTCGGCAGCTACGCCTCGGTCCCCATTGATTCTCTTCCGGTCTACCGCTCCGACGGTTCGGCTTCGCAAGCAAGCGCACCTGTGTCGGAGCAGCACGCCGCACTCGCCCGAGCCATCCAAGAGACCGCGGTGCTTCAGGACCAGTCTGAGTCCGAGCAAGACCCGGCTCCGTCGTCTGTAAGTTCTCTCGGTTCACGCATCATTCGCGGCAAGCTCGCTCGCGGCCAATCCGTTTCGAGCGTTCTGCGTCTCAACAATGTGTCACCCCAGATGGTGCGGAAGATCGACCAAGGGATCCGCTCCAAGTTCGACTTCCGCAAAGCGCAGCCCGGCGACAGCTTCCGCATGAGCCTCGACGAAAACGGCGAACTCATCAGCTTCCGCTACCGACCTTCGCTCGAGGAAATTGTGGTGCTCAGACAATCGATGGACGGCTACACGGTCGAACGCGAAGCCATCCCGCTGCAGTCAAAGCTCGAGCGCATGCACGGCACCGTAGAAAGCTCCCTCTATAAGAGCATACGCGGGATGGGGCACGACCCGGTTCTCGCGAGCGCGTTCGCTGACATCTTCGCCTGGGACATCGACTTCACCCGCCACCTCAAGGCCGGCGACGGCTTCACGATTTTGTACGAAAAACTCTACTTAGAAGATGAGGGCGAAGAAGTCTACGTGCGCCCCGGTCGCATTCTTGCTGCGAAGTTCGACGGTTCTGCGGGCGAGCACACGGCCGTGTACTTCGAAGAAGAAGACGGCATCGGGCACTACTTTCGCCCCGACGGTGGAACCCTCGAACAGGAATATCTCGTGGCTCCGCTGAAGTACAGCCGCGTGAGCTCGAAGTACAGCACCGCACGCAACCACCCGATCCTCAAGGTGGTGCGTCCGCATCACGGCATCGACTACGCGGCGCGCACCGGCACGCCGCTCTGGAGTGTTGCGGACGGCGAGGTGATCTTTCGCGGTGTGAACGGCGGCTTTGGCAACCTGGTCAAGATCCGACATGCCGGCGGTTATGTCTCCTATTACGCCCATATGTCCGACTTCAGTACCGGCCTGAAGGTGGGTCAAAAAGTAAGGCAGCAGCAGATCATCGGTTACGTCGGCCAAACAGGCCTCGCGACCGGACCTCACGTTTGCTTCCGGGTGACGAAGCACGGCAAGTACGTAAACCCCGCTTCGCTGAATCACAACAAGCCGGTGAACCGCTCGGTCGCCGATGCATCCTGGTCGGACTTCGAATTGGTTCGCGACCAGTTGCTCGCCGACTTGCGAGAAGGTCGTCCCTCCGAATTTGCGGGCAACGCGCTCTAGCGTCTATTTTTTCTTAGCCCGCCGCAGGCGCTTTTATAAGCCCGCCGCAGGCGCTTTTATAAGCCCGCCGCAGGCGCTTCTCATCAAGAGCCGGTAAAAACATAGGTAGGCGGCTTTCGACAAACCCAGCCACGGGTGTCTCGCAAGTCCACAGCAGGCGTCCACCGAAGCCAACACTTGATGTTGGCACCCATGGAGTCCGTACTTGTCTCTGTCTGATGAACTCGCGCAGGTCGGTACACGTCTCGCAGCCCGCGAAAGTGAGATTGCGAGCCGCTTAGGCGAAATCCGCGCTCGGGCGAATCAGATCCACGGCAAGGTGAGCGCCGGGCTAGAAGGCTTCCATCGCGCAGCGCGCGACGCTGGCGCACCTCACCTCGAAGTCGTTCTTTCGGACCCGCGTACCGATGACAAACATCTGCATTCGGTGCAGTTCGACGTGACGCGCGGTCGTCATCAAGTGATCGTCACGGTAAAGAGCAAGGGCGCCATCACCCTCGTCGGTCCGTTCAAACAGGGCAAAGACGAAGGCCCCTGTAAACGAATCGATCTCGACGATGAAGCGGGGATCGACGCGGGCTTGGCCGCTGTACTGGCCGAGTTTTTGGAAAGCGCCTTTACACCCTGACGCGCGCGCCCCACCCATCACGCGAACCCTGTCCCGTACGTTTCCTCGTCCGTTGCACGTCGGCGGAACCACCGTTGTTCTCGGGGCGAAGGGCGCATCCGATGGGGTTCGATATGCTGAGGCGCGGTTTATTCCAAGCCGATTTCAGTTCAGCGCCCAGGGAGTTCGCAGGTGCAAGAATCTAGCCTCCCCATTGAGGGGAACGGCGATCTCGTTGAGTACTTTGTGGACGCCGAAACGCCGGTCGGAGACTGGAGGGTCGGAACCGAGCACGAGAAGATCGGCATCTATGCCGACACCCACGCGCGTGTCACCTATGACGGCCCGTGCGGGATCGGGGCACTGCTTGAGCGCGTTGCTGCGGTCGATGGTTGGGAGCGCGTGCTTGAGGGCCCAAATCTCATCGCGCTAAAGAAAGGCGGCGCGAGCATTACCCTCGAACCTGGCGGTCAGCTCGAACTGTCCGGCGCCCCACTTCGGGACACGCGAGAAACCTGCGCCGAGTTCAACGATCACGTCAAATTGCTGCAAAGTATTTCGGACGACATGGGAATCCTGTGGCTTGGCATTGGACACGACCCCATTCACCACGTCGACCAGACGCCCAAGATGCCGAAGGCGCGCTACGACATCATGCGCGGTTATCTGCCGACGCGCGGTGACTTGTCGCTTCACATGATGCATTCGACCGCGACCGTTCAAGCCAACTACGATTACGCGAGCGAAGCCGACATGGCGAGCAAGATGCGCGCCGCGATGGCGTGCACCACACCGTTGTCCGCCTTGTTTGCGAACGGCCCACTCGCCCAAGGCAAAGAGAATGGTTTCGTTTCAAGACGCCTTCACATTTGGCGCGATACGGATCCCGACCGCTGTGGCATCTTGGAATTCGTCTTTGAGCCGGACTTTGGCTATCGCGACTACATCGAGTGGGCGCTCGACATTCCGATGTTCTTCATCGTGCGCGATCACCAGTATTTGCCTGCGACGCGCCTCACGTTCCGCAATTTCATGCAGAACGGATTGGACGGCCATCGCGCGACGATCGGAGACTGGGACACTCACCTCACGACTCTCTTCCCCGAGATTCGTCTCAAGCGCATCGTCGAAGTTCGTGGCACCGACGCGGTGTCTCGCGAAATGATCTGCGCGCTTCCGGCACTCTGGAAGGGTATTCTCTACGACGCAGGGGCACGGGATGCGGTTTGGTCCCTGGTCGGGGGTGCCAGCGCTCACGACCGAGACGACGGGTTGGTGGACGTCGCCCGCCGCGGCCTTGCCGCCGACTTCGCGGGGCGCCCGGTTCTTGAGCTGGCCCGTGAACTGGTTGCGATTTCCGAGGCGGGACTCACCGCCATGATTGCGCGCGGTGAAGCAGACGGCAGCGAAACAGGCTTTCTCGACCCGCTCCACGCGGTGATCGAGCGGGGCTTGAGCCCTGGCGAGCAAACCCTCGAAAGCTGGCGGGGCGAATGGAACGGATCGATGGACAGCTTGATTGCGAGTGCCAAGTATTGATAGAGTCGGCGGGCCCGCCAAACCGAACTCGGCCGTTTTCGCTGGCGAATTGCGGTGATTACGGTCATCGGTGGAGTGGACGTACAGCGCCCTGATGTCGATCGTCGAGTCATAGTAGATTTGGCTGCTCGCGTGGGCGAACCCACGTCGGGGTCAGGCCAGCAAAGCGCGTTACCGTCTAATCGGATACAGCGAGCTCACGACGCTCGGAGGAAAGGTCGGCATGGGAGCCAGTTCGTTCAAGGTCAGTTTCAACCTCGACGAGGATGACGTCACGTACTTTCGCAAGCTCTTTCGGCGTGCTCGCGCAAATGCCGCGACCACGGATGAAGGCGAAATCGTAAGCTCTGCAGCAGGGCTTGTGACGTTGATGCGAACCAAGAAGAACACCCCGCGCTTTATCCTCGAAGCAGTCGGATCCCTCGAAGACTTGGCGAAAATTATCACCGACGAAGACTACCGACCCCCGAAGGCAATCCGGGGCCAGGTACTGGGTGCGCTGGCGTACTTCGCGAACCCCGAAGATCTGATCCCCGACGAGATCCCGGTATTGGGCTTTCTCGACGACGCCATCATGATCAAGTTCGTCGAGGAAGAATTCAAACACGAGCTCTGGGCGTTTCGGAAGTTTCGAAAATTTCGTGACGGCGCGGAACTCAAGCCGTGGACCAAGGTTGCGGGAGACCGGTTGCCCGGTCGCCTCGACGAGATGCGAAAGAAACTCCGAGCCGACGTCGTTGCGCGCAAAACAAAAGACGCGGCAAAGGGAAAGGTCGGCTTCTAGGCCAGGTCACCTATGACGGAACGCTCCGATCCACCACGCTTGCTGGTTGTTGACGACGAGGACGCGATCCTCGAAACGATGTCGTTCACGTTTATGGACGACTATGAAGTCATCACGACCAACGACGCCCGCCGTGGGCTCGAGATCTTGGCCGAGCAGCCACCGATCGCCGTGGTGCTCACCGACCAGCGCATGCCGCACATGACCGGCGTCGAATTTCTGCGCGAGGTCTATGAGCAGCATCCCGACACGGTGCGTATCATGCTCACAGGGTTCGCAGATTCACACGCGACAATTCAGGCGATCAACGACGGTCATATCTACGCCTACCTCGATAAGCCTTGGGAGCCCGCAGAACTCAAGCAGACGGTCAAGAACGCGGCGAACCACTACGCGCTTACCGTGGAGAATCGCAGGCTGGTTGAAGGCCTGGGTCGCGCGAACTTGTTTCTCGAAGCTGTGATGGATCGCTTCGAGACGGGGGCGATCGCGCTCGACGCCAACGAAGACATTCAGGCGGTCAACCACCCGGCGCGCAAGTACCTCGAGATCGAAGAAGACCCGATCGGGGTCGCGATCGGTGAGTTTTTGGTTGGACGTGGGCTCGACAAGATTGCTGAGGCTGTGGCCGGTGTCGCGAATGACAAGGGCGGGTCGTTCGAGGACCTTGAAGTCATGGTCGGCAGTGCGGCGCACCGTTTGCGCATTAGCGCTCGCGGGCTGAAAGGGCGCGGCGGCGAGTCACTCGGGCGGGTTCTGCTCTTCAAAGAAATTTCTCACGAGCCGCTGCGGCGCAAATTCGAAGAACTCGTGGTTGGGGTCTCTCAGCTGGAAGGCGAATTGCGGGAAGCCCTCGATGCGGCGCTTGCCGAATTGTCGAAGCTCGACCAGGAAGTCGGCGGTACTGCGGTCACGTCGCCAAGCATGTCCTTGTTGAGTGAACGGGTGACGCGAACCCAGACCGCGATCTCAAGCTGGATCGAAATCGAAGACCTCATGTGCCGCGAGGACTACCCGGACGCGCAAATGCTGATCGAACGCATGCGGATCGCGAACAAGCGGTGGCCCCAGTCGGTCGAGCCCCCGGAACGGGTCCGACTATTGGGCAAGCGAGTCGAGTCGTACTACGAGTCCGGCGAGAACCCGAAACAGCGGGTGCTCTAGCGTGGCGGCCGAAGAGGGTGGGCTCAAACGCATTGAGATGCGGATCGACCGCCTCTCGCTGAGCTTCCGTTTTACGTTTGCTTTCCACGCCCGCGAAGTTCGCTTCGAGTGCGACCACGGGGAAGGCTACGTGCGCGTCTTTCCCGAAACGTTCTCTTTCCACAGCAATTCCCACGACCCCGCTGAATTGTTTTTTCAGTTCGACGACCTGCTGAACCGTCCCGAGTTGCTTTCCCCCAAGGCCAACCGGCGCGACTCCACAGATCTCTTGGTACGCCTCTTGAGTCGGGTGCCCCAGTACCTCGAAGCCCTGCTCGAAGACGTGGGACAGAGGCTTACCGGGGAGCCGCGTCTGCGGGTCCATCAGGACGTGGCGCTCTTTTGCCAGCTCTCGACTCGGTTTCTCATCTCGCGAGAACTCACCGAACAGCGCCGCGCCAGGGTGGCGCTGCTGCTCATGCGAAAGATCACGTACAAGTCACTTACGGAGCTGGTCGAAGGGCGGGTTACGCCCGAGTACCTCGCGCAGTACATCTCGGGCGAAGTGGACCCCGTGGACCCGTCCGACGACTCGAGTGAGGGCGGTTTCTTCTATACGATGGAAAGCGGCGACGTCGATGCCGTAAACCGGATGGTGGTCCGCATGGCGGAGCGCTCATTTTACCTTTGGCTCGAGGGGGCTTGTCTCGACGAAGACAACAAGGCTTTCGAAAAGGAAGACTCGCCCTTCGAAGACCGCGAGACCGAGGTGTTGCGGGCAATTTGCACGAACCCGTCCCTCGAGATCGAGCGCGGCAGCCATCTCGTGCCGTACCTGCGCCGAAAGGGACGCGATTGCCGGCGGATTCTCGACAAGCTCGAGCGCTGGTTCTTGCGCCACTACGACGTCAGGCATTCAGCTGCGTTGATCCACCACGACGCCGCGCTCACCAACGGTGCGGGCTCCGATGCCAAGAATCTGTCCATCCACACCCCGCGCAACCACTCGCTCATGCTCTTGGCCCTGATGTCTCCCTTCATCGCCGCGAGCTTCGGGTACGAGCAATACCCGACTGTCTTCAACTACTTGTGCTCCGCCGAGGTGGTGCTCGTCAACGGCGCGGCGGCCTGGTTCCTGCTCTACCGCTTTTGCTGGAAGCACGATCTGTCGTTCTTTCACAGCTCGGTTCCGCGAATTGGAGCGGGCATTATCGTCGGCTACTTGCCGGTGTTCTTGATCGACGAAGTCTGGGATCTTGCCAATCAGCCGTTCTTAATCCTAGGCGCGGTTTCGCTGTTCTTGGGCCTCGTCACCATGCTGTACATCTACGTCGAAGTGCACCAGCGCATCGAGCGTACCCAAGAGGCGTTTGCTCGGGCCCGGGCGATTTTCCTATTCGGTGTCCTTCAGGCGTTTGGGATCGGTGTCGTGATGACGAACTTGGTTGGGCGCTTCATGATCTTGCGCAACTGGCCGGCCGAAGACGGCGACACTGCTCGAACCCTCGCCGAGTCAGCCGTGGTGCCGTTCATCGGCGAACTGCCTCGCGTCATCGGCGTGGAGCCCATGATGGCATTTCCTTCGGCCGTGCTCGTGATGACCTTTCTGTCCTTTTTCATCGGTGTGTTTCTTCAGCTGATGTGGGAAGAGCTTCCCATCACTGAGCCTCTTTAGTCGGGACGGCTGCGTCCCTCAAACCGGGACAACCGCGCCTGAACCGCCGCCTTCCACGCAATCTGCTGGCAACCGACCAAGTGCGGGCTTACCATCCGCAAAACACCACGGAAGATCAGTTGAGCGGGGAAGTCATGTCGGCGCAGGCAGCAGATCACACCAAAGTTTTGATTCTCGGAAGTGGACCCGCGGGTTACACGGCCGCGATCTATGCCGCGCGCGCGCAGCTCAACCCGATTATGATCTGTGGCATGCAGTTCGGTGGGCAGCTCATGCTTACGACCGACGTCGAAAACTACCCGGGCTTTCCCGAAGGCGTGTCGGGCCCAGAAATGATGGAGTTGTTTCGCAAGCAAGCGGAGCGCTTCGGCACCACGCTCTATAACGAAGACGCAACCGAAGTCGACTTTTCGTCGCGACCCTTCAAAGTGTCAACGGCCGACCGAACATTTACCGCCGACGCGGTGCTCGTATCCACCGGTGCTTCAGCGCGCTGGCTCGGGATCGACTCTGAACAACGGTTGATGAACAACGGCGTGTCGGCGTGCGCGACCTGCGACGGCGCATTGTTTCGCAATAAGGCGATGGCGGTCGTCGGCGGCGGCGACACCGCGATGGAAGAAGCGCTCTTCCTCACCCGGTTTGCGACCAAGGTCACGGTGATTCATCGACGCGAGGAGTTGCGGGCCAGCAAGATCATGGCCGAGCGCGCAATGAACCATGAGCTGATCGATTTTGCGTGGAATAGTGAAATCAAAGAAGTCGTCGGCGAAGACTACGTGACGGGGGTTCGCCTCGCGGACATCAACGACGGCAGCGAACGAGACATCGACGTCGAAGCCGTCTTCATCGCGATCGGCCACCAACCGAATACCAGCCTGTTCGTTGACAAGCTCGACCTCGACGATGCGGGCTACGTCAAAGTGAAACCGGGTACGACGCAAACATCCATCGAAGGCGTTTACGCGTGTGGCGATGTGTCGGACCCGACGTATCGCCAGGCCGTTACGGCCGCAGGCACCGGATGCATGGCGGCGATTGAATCGGAACGCTGGCTTGCCGAGCAAGGTATCGAGTAAGTGAAAACGAAAAAATAGAAGTGAAAACGAAAAAATAGAAGTGAACGCTCAAGAGGTAGGGACTCAGTTGATGGCAGATCGAGAGACCCACGAATGACACTTTCGAAAGACCGTCTTCAGTCTCTCACCGACCGGTCGACCGACATCGTGATCGCGACCAACAAGGAAGGCAACGTCGACTACTACAACGACGGTGCCCAACGCGGCCTGGGTTACAAGTCCGACGAGATCATGGGCGTGCATGTCTCTCGCTTGTACAAGAGCATCGAAGAAGCCAGGCGTGTGATGACCGCGATGCGGAGCGAAGAGCACGGCGGCAAAGGGATCGTCGAGACTTTTCAAACCTGCTTTAACTCAAAGAGCGGGAAAGAGATACCGGTCGCGATTTCCGGCACCATCATTTACAACGAAGACGGTACGGAGAACGGCACGATCGGTTACGCGAAAGACCTGCGTGACATCTTGCATCGTGATCAGCTCGCAACCCTTGGTGAAGTCGCGGTCGGGTTGTCGCATGAGATCAACAACCCGCTTGCCGTGATCCTGAATCAAACCGCTCTGCTCGAAAGCGACATTTACGCCCTCGCACAAGAGAATGACGCCTCGGTCGAAACCGAACGCATCGATGCGATCCGTCGCGAGGTTGAGCGCATCACTCACATCCTCGAACGCCTCGGTGAAATGGTCGAAACCGACAGCTACGAAACCGTGAGCTATATCGCGAGCGCACGCATGATCGATCTCAAACACCGGCATGACCCCGAAGCCGCGGTGCAGCGTTGGCGCGATCGCCTCGCTGGAAGTCGAATCCTCGTCGCGGACGACGACACCGGCATCTGTCATTCGCTGCAAGAAATTTTGGTGAACTCGGGCTGCGAAGTAAAAACCGCGACCGACGGTGCGGAAGCTCTTTTGTACATCAAGCAAGAGCGCTTCGATCTGCTCCTCACTGATGTCGTGATGCCCAAGATGGATGGCCATGAGCTGTATCTGACCCTCAAAGAAACGCATCCCGACTTGCCGGTCTTGATGATGACTGCCTTCCACTACGACAAAGATCACATCATCAAGCGCGCACGCATGAAGGGTCTTGAGGGCGTGATCTTCAAGAAGCCCCTCGACCCGGATCGTTTGCGCGAGGTGATCTGCGAAACACTCGGGCGCTAGGAGTCTGCGCCTTCTGTCGCGCAGACGTCTAGCGAAAACGTTCGGGTGTGCGGGCGATGCAAATTGCATGGACGCTCTTCGCGCCCGCGGCCTTCAAGCAGCGCGCGGCTTCTTCGAGCGTGCTCCCGGTTGTGACGACGTCGTCTACGAGCCACACGTTGTCGGGAGCGTTTCGCGTGCACGAAAATGCACCTCGGACATTCTTGCGTCTGGCGTTTCGGCCGAGGTTGGTTTGAGTGGGTGTGTCGCGGTGACGAAGCAACAGGTCGGTGACCAAGCCGCTCGTTGTTTGTTTTGCGATCGCGCGGGCGAGCTGTGAAGCTGGGTTGAAGCCTCGGCTACGCAAACGACGGACATGGAGTGGCACCGGGACAACGACGTCCGGAAATGGCGCCGGCGACGTTTGGGCAGCATCGCGGGCAAGTGCTTTTGCGATCGCGATGGGCGCGGGATCCAGCCCCGCAATTCCTTGGTGGGGATACTTGAACGCGTGGATCCATTTTTCAGCGTTACCCGTAAACGCGACCTGGGCCGTACACGAACCAAGTGCCGTCCGTTCACGCATGCAAGCGGTACAGCGGCGGGGGGCTTGTGACGTAGCCAACTTACGCTGACAGTGCGTGCAGCCAGGGTTTTCCATGAAGGACAGCCTGCCGACACACGTGGCACACAGAACACGCGGGATGTGCGCCGGTGCGTCGTCGGCTGTCCTGGCCCGGTAGACAGAACGCGCGCGACATTCTTCGCAAACCGTCGGGAGCACGAGGTCGAGCATGCCGCGCAGCAAAGGGCGGGTGACCGATATCAGACCTGGTATTGAAACTTCGATGATGCGCTCTTAGGCGGTCGGGGCGGGGACCGGTGTCGCGGTGTCGCTTGGTGCTGCGTCTGGAATGTCGAGTTCGACGCGTGGTGCGTCACCCCACAAACCTTCGATGTCGAAAAGTTCGCGGCTGTCGGGTTCGAACACATGGACCACGACGTCGTTCGCGTCGATCAAGACCCAGCTCGTTCCCTTGCTCCCCTCGGTACCCAGGGGGTGGTCGCCTGTGTGCTTGAGCGCGGTCACGATGCTCTCGCTAATCGCGAGTAGTTGTCGGTTCGAGTTTCCGGTGACGACGACGATGCAATCGGTATACGAAGTCAGTTTTCGCACATCAAGTGCGATGGGCTCCTGGCCGTTGCGCTCGAGGGCGGCTTCGAGCACCGTGCCGAGCTTCGCGCGAAGTTGCTCCGTCATGGGCTCGATGGGGGGGGATTGCGCGGCTTCCACGGTGTTTCCTTTCACTTGCTCTTCAATCTTTTCTTCGTGTTCTTCAGTCTGCTCTGCGTCGTTCGCTGCCGCGGCCGAATTTCGCGGGGCCCCATAGTGGCCACTTGAAACGATTTCGTCGAGGGCTTGTTCGGGGACTTGTGCAGCGATTGAGTTTCCATTCGCCAAATCGATCCGGATCTGAGACGCCGAGATCGGGAGCGCGTCGATGTTCAGAGCGAATATGTGGGTATCGCTCTGTTTGTTCGCCGCGGACTTCCCGTCCTCGGCGATGTCGACGAGGTCACGGGCGAACTCGGGGAGCCATTCACCCAGATGCCCGGGGTCGGCCGGGGGTCGGCTCATCACCACGACGTCCACCAACTCCAAGATTTCGCCAGGTGCACGCCAGGTCCCCATTTCGATGAAGGCGTCGTAGCCCAAGATGAAAAATAGGCGCGCCGGGGCGAGTTCTTTGGTGACGGATGTCAGGGTGTCGATCGAGTAGGACGCTCCTGCGCGTTCGAGTTCGAGTCCATTGACTTCAAAGTCCGCGATCCCGTCGACGCAGGCCTCGACCCAGCGCATGCGATCGGTGGCGGGTGCGATGGGGTCATGGGCGAGGTCAGTCTTGTGTGGCGGGTTCGCGCTCGGGACAAAGACCACGCGTTCGAGGTCCAGCGCCGTTGCGACTTCGCGCGCTGCCTTTAAGTGGCCCTGATGAATCGGGTTGAAGGTGCCGCCGAAGATCCCGATGCGACGGGCGTCGCCTTTCGAGATCTCGGTCGTCATTCGCGAAGCTGACCCTCGCCGGTCAAGATGAACTTGAGCGTCGTGAGACCTTCGAGACCCATCGGCCCATAAGCGTGAAGCTTCGATGTCGAGACACCGATCTCGGCCCCCAACCCTAGACGGAATCCGTCGGAGAAGGCCGTCGAGCAGTTGACGCCAACCGTTGAGGAGTTGACCCGACGCTGCCACGCGAGGGAGTTGTTGTAATCGTTCGTGACGATGATCTCGGTGTGGTCCGAGCCGTAGCGGCGGATGTGTTCGATCGCGCCGTCGATGTCTTCAACAATCTTGACGGCAAGAATCTTGTCGAGGTATTCCGCCGTCCAGTCGTCTTCGGCTGCGGACTTGGCTTCGGCAAAGACGGCGCAAGTTGCCGCGTCACCGCGAAGCTCGACTCCTTGCTCATGTAGCGCCTTCAAAACTTGGGGAAGCACGGTGTCGGCCGCGTCGCGATGGCAGAGCAAGGTTTCGAGGCCATTGCAGACCGCCATCTGCTGCAGCTTGGAGTCGAGGACAATATTAGTCGCCATGTCGGCGTCCGCGCTTGCGTCAATGAATACATGGCAAATGCCGGCGTCGTGACAGATGACCGGGATCGTTGAGTCGGCGAGCACTTTGCGAATCAAGCCCGAACCGCCGCGGGGAATGATCAAGTCGATGAACTGGTTGGCCTTGAGGAGCACGTCGATCGCGGCGCGATCGGTTGTCGGCAAGATCGCAATCGCGTCTTCGGGGACGCCCGTCTCTCGTGCGGCTTGTTGCAACACCTTTCCAAGCGCTTGGTTTGAATGAAAGGCCTCGGACCCGCCTCGCAACACGACGGCGTTCCCCGCCTTGATGCATAGCGCGGCGGCGTCGACGGTGACGTTCGGTCGCGACTCATAGATCATGCCGATGACACCGAGCGGGATGCGCATGCGCGCAACGCGCAGGCCGTTGGGTCGGATGGAGCTCTCGGTGACTTCACCCACCGGGTCCCGCAAGGCGACAATGTCGCGCAGGCCCTGGATCATGTTGTCCCACTTGCCGCCGGCGATCGAAAGGCGGTTGACCAGCGGAGTTGCGACGTCTTTTTCGCGCGCTTCCTTCTGGTCGAGTTGGTTGGCTTTGAGGATCGTCTCTTTCGCTTCTTCGAGAAGCTCGGCGGAGCGCAAAATCCAAGCGTTCTTGGTCTCGGTACCGAGGTCACCAAGGGCTTCGCCAGCGAGTGCTGCGCGCTTTGCAATGTCGAGGATTTCGTCGCGGAGTTCCATGTGGTGTTCCTGTTTCAAAGAGCGGTGGAAATGGACGGAGTCTTTTGCCGACAGTGAGCCTTCAACCCAATACGAGCCTTCAGCAGAATGAAGACGCGTCTTGTGGCGAGATCATGGCGTGAGGACGACGAGGTTGTCTCGATGAATCAATTCGTCGCCGTTCGAAAAGCCTAGCACCCGCTCAATTTCGCGCGTTGGCAGCCCTTGGATGCGACCCACGTCTTTTGCTCCGTAGGCGCACAAGCCGCGCGCGATCTCTCGTCCCTTAGGATCGATGCAAGAAACCGAGTCGCCGCGCTTGAAATTTCCGGAGTGTGACACGACGCCTGCCGGTAGCAGGCTGCGCCCGCGATCGACGATGGCCTTCGAGGCACCTTCGTCGAGGATCAATTTACCGCGGGTACGCGTGGTAAAAGCCAGCCAATGCTTGCGGCTCGCCATCCGTTCACTCGGAACGAACACGGTGCCGAGTCGTTCGCCGCCGAGTACGCGCAACAAGATGTCGGGGGTGTTGGCGTTGCAGACCACCGTGGTCGCCCCCGAGTGTGATGCGGTGGTGGCCGCTTCGAGCTTGGTCGCCATGCCGCCGCGCCCAAACGCGCTGGCGCTGCCTCGCGCTGCGCGTTTGATGTCGGGGGTGATCTCTGTGATCTCGTCGTGTAGCGCAGGGCGAGGTTGGCCCGGCATCGGCGCTTCGGCATACAGTCCATCGACGTCGGTCAAAATGATCAGCGCATCGGCTTCGACGAGACTGACGATGTTGGCCGACAGATTGTCGTTGTCGCCGAAGCGGATTTCTTCGGTCGCCACGGTATCGTTTTCGTTCACGATCGGGACGATCCCCAGATTGAGTAGCTCGCACAAAGTCTGGCGCGCGTTCAAGAAGCGTTCACGATCTTCGAGACCGGTGCGGGTAAGCAAAACTTGGGCGACATGGCGATCGTGTTTGGCAAAGCGTCGTTGATACAACTCGACAAGGCCGATCTGCCCCACCGCCGCCGCGGCCTGCATTTTGGGAATCGTGTCACCCGGGCCGTCCCATTCAAGACGCGCAGCACCAATCGCAATGGCGCCGGAGCTAACCAATACAACCTCGCGGCCGTCTTCAATCAACGAGGAAATTTGTCGTGCGAGGTCACCGAATTTTCGCGTGCGGACGGCGCCGTCTCGGGTGAGCGTGCTGCTCCCGACCTTGATCACGACTCTCTTTGCGCGCGCGAGTTGTTTACGCATCTTGTTCGTGCTCACTTTGAAGACTCCGATTTTGCGACGGCTTCGCTCGCTTCGGCCGCCTTGGCGGCGTCGACGCCTTCGAACATGGCGCTAATGAGTTCGGTGCATCCGCCGCCCGTTGCACCCGAGATTCGTAAGGGCTTGAGGCCGCGTTCGTGCAACGCGTCTTCGATGGCCTCGATCCCGTAGCCGTTCGGGCCTTCGTGGAGGACGTCGACTTTGTTCAGCACCACGATTTCGGGGCGTTCCGCGAGGTCTTCTTGATAGCGGGCGAGTTCGCGTCGAATGACGTCGTAGTCTGCGAGGAGGTTGCGTTCTTCGGCGAGCATTGCACCGCAATCGAGCAGGTGAACGATGACACGGGTGCGTTCGATGTGGCGCAAAAAGCGATCACCCAGGCCAGCACCGTCACTCGCGCCTTCGATCAAGCCGGGGATGTCGGCCGCGACAATACGCTGCTCACCACGTTCGACGACACCGAGTGAAGGAACCAGCGTAGTGAATGGATACGAGCCGACTCGGGGGCGCGCATTGGAGATGCGCCGGAGCAAGGTCGACTTGCCCGCGTTGGGGAAGCCCACGAAAGCGGCGTCGGCGAGAAGTTTGAGCGTGAAGCGGAGCTTGCGCGATTCGCCGGGTTTACCGGGTTGCGCGAATCGCGGAGCCTGCCGCGTCGAATTCTTGAACCGCGCATTGCCGAGACCACCGCGACCGCCGGTGCAGATCGTGTGGGCTTGGTCGCGTACGACGAGATCAACGACCGGGACATCGCCTTCGTCGCCCTGTTCGTCATAGACTTCGGTTCCAACGGGGACACGGATCTCGATGTGCTTTCCCGAAGCCCCTTTCTTGTCGCGGGTCCCACCGTCCTGGCCGCGATCGGCTTTGATCTCGCGTCGATGCCGAAAGTCGAGGAGGGTGCGGAGATTTTCGTCGGCAACCAACACGACGTCGCCACCTCGACCGCCGTCGCCTCCATCGGGCCCGCCCATCGGTTCAAACTTTTCGCGACGCATCGACACCTTGCCGTCACCTCCGTCTCCGGATGTGACGTTCACGAAGACTTCGTCGACGAAGTTCTCTTTCGTGGCCATCGGGTGTCGTCCGTAATCGTGAAGGGTTAGATGTGAAGGACTGCAAGAGTACAGGAGCTGCGGGGGGCCTGTGTAAGTGGCAAAGCCCCCAAAGTCTGCGAAGACGCGCGCCGAAGCGACGCTCGAAAGAAGCCAGCGATCTCGAAACGCACTACGGGCGTTAGGGTCGCGGCCTCGGATCGGGAAAATCGGGCGGATCTAGGCGGGGTGACGTGCGCTGCGTTTTGGGTGGATCCGCTGCAGTCGACTCACCATCGACGAGGCGTCTGCTCACCCAAGACGGCGGACTGCAAAGGCAGCCCTGCTAGCTGTCTACCGAACCGTCAACGTAAGCAACCGTGCGGCCTCTGGACGTGCCGTAGCGCACGGTGCCGTCGATCAGCGCGAACAAAGTGTAGTCGCGACCCAGACCAACGCCCTTGCCTGGGTGAATCTTGGTTCCGCACTGGCGCATGAGGATGTTGCCGGCGCGGACGACCTGGCCGCCGAAAATCTTCATGCCACGTCGTTGGCCGTTACTGTCGCGGCCGTTGCGTGAACTACCCTGTCCCTTTTTATGCGCCATGGTGCTGATTCCTTTGACTTCCTGCTGGGTCGCTCAAGCGAGCTTTTGTTCGGAATTCTCTGAACGGAGCCTTCAGCGGTCTAAAAAATTAATCGAGCCTTCAGCGGTCTAAAAATTAATCGAGCCTTCAGCGGTCTAAAAATTAATCGAGCCTTCAGCGGTCTTATAGATCGAGCCTTCAGCGGTCCTATAGAGAGTCGATTCGCTCGACGCGAACTTCGGTGTAGGCCTGTCGATGGCCCTGCGTGCGGCGGTAACCCTTCCGGCGCTTCATTTTGAAGACGCGGATCTTCGGGTGCTTGCCCTGAGCCGTAATGGTGCCAACGACCTTGGCCCCGTCGACGCGCGGGGCTCCGATCTTGACACCTTCGTCGCCGCCGATCATCAGGATTTCGCTGAACTCGATCGTGTCACCGACCTCGCCACCGAGTTTTTCAATTCGGACAGCAGCGCCCGTATTCATTCGGACCTGCTTCCCACCAGTATGGACAACGGCGTACATCATGACTCCTCAGGCTTGCGAGAGCCGGGGAGTATCCGCATTTCCGGTTCGCCGTCAAGCACTTCCGGCGTTTCGATCGCCAGAGCTTCGAACTCCTCAGGGACTTCGGCGGCTTCGTCGCCTCCGCCAGCCTGGGATGTTTCGGGTTTGATTTCGGGATTGAGCTCCACCGGCTCGGCTTCGAGCGGGGGTTCGGGTTCTTCCGGGACATCATCGTCGTCCAGAGACGACATGGTGGCGGTCAACGAGGCCGAAGTTCGACGTGCCGGCACTCTGACGCCATTGGTTTCAGTCGCGGCACCACTTGGCGTCTCGGATTCTGATTCAGGTGTGGAAGCGGCTTCGGCTGCAACAACGGGAGTTTTCGGCTCGGAAGTCTCCGTGGGTGCTTCTACGGCCGCACTCTCCTCGGATGCACCCTTCGGGGACTCCGTGACTTCGGATGCACTGCCCTCTGCAGCTTCCGTCGCCTCTGCAGCGCCTTCGGTATTTTCATCCTCTTGGCCTTCGGCATTTTCTGCCGCCGCGTCTCGGCCTCCGCCGCGGCGTCCGCGACCTCGTCGCGGGCGCTTGTTTTCGCCGTCTTCTGTTTCTGCCTTCGGCCGCGGTCCGTCGAGCCAGCGCAGCGGAATCGAAACCGGCGGGCCGGCGTCGAGTGCGGTGACTTCAAACTGTTCCTGGTGGATCCCAGGGCGCGCGCGAACTTCGATTTCACGGCCAAGCTCTTCACCGAGCTGCACCACACCTTTTTGTCCGTCCCGCAGGAGTTGCTCGGCGACCAGTGGGTTCACGCTGATCGCGATGCGTCGGCTGCTAAAGCGCGGCAAGTCGTTGCGCACTTCGCGCAGCACCTTGAAGGCGACACTCTTGCGCGAAAGCACAAAGCCACGTCCTTCGCAGTACGAGCACGATTCGCAAAGAACTTGAAGCAGGTTCTCGCGAGTTCGCTTGCGCGTCATTTCGACAAGTCCAAGCTCCGAGATTTTCAAGATGTTGGTGCGCGACTTGTCGGTGCGCAGCGCTTCTTGAAGAGCACGGTAAACCTTCTCTCGATGATCGGCTGTTTCCATGTCGATCAAGTCGATGATGATCAAGCCACCGATGTTGCGAAAGCGAAGCTGGTACACGACTTCGCGAACCGCTTCGAGGTTGGTTCGCAGGATCGTCTCTTCGAGATCGCGCTTTCCCGTGAAGCGGCCGGTATTGACGTCGATTGCGGTGAGGGCTTCGCCTTGATCGAAGACCAAGTGACCGCCGTTCTTGAGCATCACCTTGCGCTCGAGGTTTTCGGAGATCTTCGATTCAAGGGAGAAGTCGTCGAAGATCGGCGTGGGCTCGGTGTAGTGAACGATCTTGGGTTTGGGTGCGGCGACGAAATTGTCGACGAACGTCTTCAACTCTTCATAGACCGGCTTCGAGTCGATCGAGATGCGACTTGTTTCGGCGTTCGCAAAGTCGCGAATCATCTTGAGCGGGAGCTCGAGTTCGGAGTACAAGATCGATGGCGATGAATGGGTTTCCATATTGCTCTTGACCTTGTTCCACACCGTGGTGAGGTACTTGATGTCGGCTTCGAGGTCGCTTTCGCGAACGCCGTGACCGGCAGTACGGATGATGAACCCGAGGTCGTCGACCCGGAGTCGTTCCACGATCTCGCGCAGCCGACGTCGTTCTTTGTCCGAGTCGATGCGGCGAGAAACTCCGACGCGGTTCGAGCCCGGTGTCAGGACAAGGTGTCGTCCCGGGATCGAGATGTTCGAGGTGATGCGTGCGCCCTTGGTGCCGATCGGTTCCTTGGCGATCTGCACAACGACGTCCTGGCCTTCGCGCAGGACCGTCTCAATCTTCGGGGGCGTTCTCCCGCGTCCGTAGCGCTTGCGGCGGCCATTGCTGGTATCGCTGTTTGCGCTCTTGTTCGCTTCCAGGACTGGGAAGTAGTCGCCTACGTAGAGGAAACCGGCCTTTTCGAGGCCGATGTCCACGAAGGCGGCTTGCATGCCGGGCAAGACGCGTCCGACGCGTCCCTTGATCACATTGCCAACGACACTGCGGTCGTTGTCACGTTCGATGTAGAGCTCTGTAAAGGTGGATCGTTCTAGGATCGCGACGCGGGTTTCCCCGGCGTCGGCGTTGATAATAATTTCGTTTTGCATTTTGCGTCCGTTAACGAGGCGATGACTTCCGGGCTCGGCGCGCAACTTTCTGCGCTGCCGTGTCGGCGTTTTTGTCATCTCCTTCGACGCTGGCGAGCCGCTTCGAGTTTCTACTGAGGGTCTATTCTTGGCACGTCGATCGTCGCGCGATCGGTCGGGCTGTGGCGGGGACTAGGCGGGTACCGAGGCGTAATGTCGCAGCCTCGACAGGTCGTTGACTCTCGTGGTCTGAATCTCGAATTGATGTTTTGAATCAATGACTCGCACAGGTTTTCACTTCAAAAGCGGCGAAGGCTGGCTCTATGTCTCACGAGTCCCATGGCTAAGCAGCATCCCCGCCGCTGTCCATCTCGATTGACGCTCCGGAAGACAGAGCAATTTAACGGTCGGAAGTGGGATTTTTGACGGGTCTAGCGGACTTTTCGGAGGGAGATCTGTCGTCATCGTTGTGGTGGTTACAAGGTCTGGCGTTGCGCTTTGGCCTAGTGGCCTTGCTCTACCTAGCCAGCGCAATTCGCGCTGGGCGTGGCTCGCAATTTGTGTCGCAACGAGTTCTCACGATTGACGATTCCCGTGTTCCTGTTTGGTTGGTTGGTTTGAACGTCCGTCATCTAGACCAACGCATGAGCCACTGATTGAGGTCTTGTTTTTCAATGTCCCTCAACAAAAAGTCGGCTGGCTGCGTGTGTCATGGTCCCGCGGGGGCATCTCTCGAACATCTCTAAACACCTCGACTGGCGGTTTTTCGCTTGCTTTGCTCAATCGTTCCGAGGCGATGTTCGAGTGCTATACCCTCGCTTTCCGTACTATTTTTTCGCTCAGCGTTCGTTTTTGTCGCAGTCGTCTTGCTGACACCATGATTCGACTAACTGTCTTAAATTGGATCGACTGCGCCGCCGATTTTACGCTGAACTCGTTTTCCGTTATGCGACCTGCCTACAACTTGTCTGCAGTCCGCAATTTGCTTTGCATTTCCAGAGTCGACCCAGCCTGGGCCGACCAAAAATCTTGAAAGAACAATCATGGATCTGAGCGACGGCGTCAACCCAGACCCGCGAAGGGACTTGCCTTCAGTAGACAAACTCAGTCGCGAAGTCGCTCACGCGTGCCCTGAGTTGTCTGAATGGGCCATTATCGCGGCCTCTCGTTCCGTTCTACGGTCTGCCCGTTCAGAAGCTGAAGATTTGATTTCTCGCGGGGCAAGTCAAGGCGAGTTCACGGCCTTGATCGAGACTTCGTGGGCGATTCGGGTCGCGGCCGAGGCGGGGAAGCTCCTTGCTCCGCATCCGGTGCGAGTCCTTAACGCTACAGGCGTGGTTCTCCACACGAACTTGGGCCGCTCACCGATCGCCGCCGGCGCCGCGGACGCCGCCGCGGAGGCTGCGAAGGGTTACTCGGATCTCGAGCTCGACTTGGAGACCGGCCGTCGGGGGAACCGCCTTCAGGAAGTGGCCGAAAAAATCTGCCTGCTTTCCGGTGCTCCCGCTGCAACCGTCGTAAACAACAATGCCGCCGCAGTCTTACTGGCGCTCAACACCTTGGCGTCCGGGCGCGAAGTTGTCGTTTCCCGAGGGGAGTTGGTGGAGATTGGGGGCTCGTTCAGAGTGCCGGCCATCATGGAGCGCGCGGGTGTCAAGCTGGTCGAAGTCGGGACGACGAATCGCACACATCCTCACGACTACGAAAATGCCATTGGCCCCGAGACGGGTCTTCTACTCAAGGTGCATCGCAGCAATTTCGAACAACGCGGCTTCACAAAGGAAGTCGACTTACAGACGATGGTGGAAATCGGCCACGCACACGATCTCCCGGTAATCGAGGACTTGGGTGCGGGCACCCTGGTCGACTTGTCGGACCGTGGCATTCCGCGCGAAGCCTTCGCGCCCGGACGAATGGCGTTGGGTGCAGACTTGGTTTGCTTTTCCGGCGACAAATTGATCGGCGGACCGCAGGCGGGAATCATTCTCGGTGGCGAAGCCACGATCGCGGCCGTGAAGAAGAACCCGCTCGCGCGCGCGCTTCGCCTGGACAAGATGACGATCGCGGCTCTGGACTGGACGCTGAACGCGATGCTCGAAGGCCGAGCAGAAAGTGACATTCCCGTGACCAAGATGCTGTGCGCTTCCGGAGAAGACGTTGCGGCGCGCGCGCACAAACTCGCGGGCATGCTCGAGAGTCTCGGCCTCTCGGAGGTGACATTAAGCGTCGAGAAGGACACGGTTCCAGTTGGAGGGGGTTCGCTTCCCTCGCTCGAACTTGAAAGTTGGGTTGTCGCAATTCGCGGCACGCCCTCTGGCGCGTCGGCATCCCAGATCGCGAGAAGGCTGCGAGAAGCACCGATTCCGGTGCTGTGTCGCGTGCGGGACGACACGGTGTGTCTCGACCTTCGAACACTTGCGGACGACGAACTTCCGCACGTTGTTACGGCGGTCGAATTTGCGGTGCGTTGAACGCAATACTCCTTTTGGTACGTTTTACGCGCGATCTATGTTGAACTCGAGCGTTCTTGTCCTTAACCGTTCGTTTCTGCCGATTCATGTGACGTCGGTGCGCCGAGCCTTCTCTTTGATCTATCAGGGCGGCGCAACCGCGGTCAACGAGAACTACGAAACCTTCGACTTCGAAAGTTGGTGTGAGTCCGGCGGCCCGGCCTCTCGCACAAAGGACTGTATTCGGACGTTGCGCGGCCCGATCCCGGTGCCCCGCGTCATTTTGCTTCGCGTATTTGATCGGGTTCCGCGAAAGCAGTTGCGCTTTAGCCGTGCCAACATCTTTTCCAGGGACAAGAGCACCTGCCAGTACTGCAGCGCGCGTCCGGGTCGAGCCCATCTCAACCTCGATCACGTCATCCCACGCACCCAGGGTGGCAAGATGACATGGGGAAACGTTGTTTGTTGCTGCATCTCGTGCAACCGAAAAAAGGGAGGCCGCACTCCCGAACAAGCGGGGCTGAAGCTGCGAAGTGTTCCGCGCCGACCGCGCTGGTCACCGTTGATGAGCGTAATGCCACACGGCGTGCGCTATCTAGAGTGGCAACCCTTCTTAGGGGATTACGACAAGGCGCTCGAATTTAATCAGTCGGCGTCATAAGCTAGTACCATCAGCAAGACTGCAAGCGAAGAACGGCGAATGGTTTGGGGGGACATGCCGTGCGATGTTCAAAAAGACAGGTGCGTGCATGACCTTAGGCCGAGACGGTACCGAGGGAATGGACGGAACGAGTTCCAGCGCAAGGATGCCCGGCGGCACTTCCGGCCATCATGCCGTGGGTCAGCCTGCGCGAATCATCTCCGTGGGCGGCGGCAAGGGGGGCGTTGGGAAGTCCTTTATGCTTGCCAATATGGCGACGTGTCTAGCGCGCGCGGGCTACCGCGTGATCGCCGTTGACGCTGACCTTGAAGGCGCAAACCTTCACACGTGCCTCGGGGCGCCGACACCGACCGCGAGCCTCGCCGATTTTGTCGCGCAGCGCGAAGACGATCTTGGCAAGTTGGTTTTCGATACGCCGATCCCAGGTGTGCGGATGATTGCCGGCACCCATGCAAACTTGAGCGAAGCGCAGCCCACACATTTGCGACGCGTGCGTCTCATGCGCGGACTGCGGCGACTGCAAGCTGACTTTGTGTTGCTCGACCTCGGAGCGGGTGTGCACTCTGCGGTGCTCGACTACTTCCTCGTCGCTGACGAAGGCCTGGTGGTTGTGTCTCCCGAACCAACGAGCCTCGAAAACGCATACACGTTTTTGCGCGCGGCATTCTATCGACGGATGCGGCTCGCGATGGTGGGTCACGGCGTACGCAAGCTGGTCACCACGGCGATGGATCAGCGCAATGAAAGCGGGCTTCGAACCCCGCTCGACTTGATGCGTGAGATCGAATCGCTCGACGGCGCGGATGGTGCGCGTTTTGTTCAGACGATGCGCGAATTTCGCCCCCGCATCGTGGTCAACAACGTGCGCACCGCCGAAGACATCAAGCTTGGATTCGCGATGTCGAGTGTGTGCCGAAAGTACTTTGGCATTGATGCTGAATACTTGGGTTATGTGAACCAAGATGACGACGTGCGACTTTCGATCGCCGCGAAGACGCCGCTCGTTGAATTCCGTCCCAAGTCCGACGCATCGATCTACTTGGAAAGAATCGCCCGTAAAGTTGCGGCGGGTCGGACCCCATCATTCGATACATCGAGTCCCTCAGCGACTCAATCACCTGCTAAATCAACAACACAGACGAACTCCTCAGGTTCCGGGAGGTGCGTGTAAGTGAAGGCATTGGACGAGCAGGATCATTACGAAGTTCTCGAAGTTCAGCCGGGGGCCGGCGGTGAAGACATCGAGCGTGCGTACCGGTTGACCCGTGCCGCGTATGCCGACGGCGCGATGGGGCTCTACTCCGTGTTCAGCAACGAAGACGCCGCGGCCATTCGTGGCCGCATCGACGAGGCCTACCGTGTCCTCGCCGATCCCGGCGATCGCGAACGATATGACGCCGAGGTTGGAATCAAGCGACAGGAACCCATAACGCCGATGGCTGCGGCGCGGGACTTCACCGACGCCTCGATATCGGACCGCGAAGAATACGAACGCGAAGCGCGGGTCGCTGCCGCTGAAGTCGCGACGGCGGTCGAAGTCATTGAAGATGCCGATGCCGACATCGACGAAGAAAATCAAAGCTTCGACGGCGCGGCACTTCGGCGCAGTCGTATGCGTCGCGGTGTTGAACTTGATCAGATTTCAGACGTCACCAAGGTCATGGTGAAGTATCTCCGTTATATCGAAGACGAAGCCTTCGATCGCTTGCCGGCGGAGGTTTATGTTCGCGGATTTGTGAGCGCCTACGCGCGCGCAATCGGCCTCGACGCACGTCGAGTCGCAAACACGTACATGGAGCGCGTCGAAGCAGCACGCGCGCCAAGCAAGCGCACTTCGCGTTCTGCTTCCGCGTACTAGTTCGAGCGGCGGTCCGCACGCGACGCCATCGCGTCGCGCAATCCGGTTCGCAAGCAGGTCACACCGATGTCCGACCCCATACAAGAGGACGAGGACCTCGCGATCGATGCTGAATCGCCTGGCGGCGAATTTTCATTTGACGTAGCAGAAGATGAAAGGGGTCGGCGCCTCGATGCGCTCGTGAGCGAGCGTGTCGCCACGGCCCGCGCCCAGGTGCGTCGCTGGATCGACGACGGGCTCGTCGAAGTAAACGAGCGTCCCGCGCGAGCGAGTCGCAAAGTGTCTCCTGGCGATCGCGTGACGGCGCGCATTCCCGAAACACCGCCGAGTGGCGTTTTCCCCGAACCGATCGACCTCGACATTCTCTTCGAAGACGACAGCTTGATTGTAATCAACAAACCGACCGGCATGGTGGTGCACCCGGCGCCGGGCCATGCGACGGGCACGCTCGTCAACGCCTTGCTTCATCACTGCGCTGAACTCGCGCAGGTCGACGACCCCTTGCGTCCGGGCATCGTTCATCGACTCGACCGCGGAACTTCGGGCGTGATGGTCGCCGCGAAGACGATCGCCGTACATCAGCACCTTTCGAAACAGTTTCACGATCACACCATCGACCGAACCTACTGGGCGTTTGTGCGTTCACTCCCCAGTGCGGAGTCGGGGGAAGTCGATGCTCCGATCGGACGTCATGCACGGGACCGCAAGCGGATGTCGGTACGAACCGAAAATGGCCGCCCGGCGCGCACGCGATGGCGGATCGCAGCGCGCTTTCCGAGCAGTGGGATCTGCAAAGTTGAAGTCCACCCCGAAACGGGAAGGACGCATCAGATCCGGGTTCACCTTTCTTCCCAGGGTATGCCGATCGCGGGGGATCCCGTGTACGGGCGCCAGCGCAAAGAAAAGCGCGGTCGCGGAGTGAAGATCGAGTTTGCGCGCCCCGCGCTCCACGCGATGCGGCTTGGCTTTACGCATCCGGCAACGGGAGAGCGACTCGACTACACCACGCCGCTTGCACCGGACCTCGCCGACTTTGAACGCGCGCTTCTGGAGCGCGATCCAATCGAGGACGCAAGCGAGAGCGACGCGTGAGGGAAAGCGACGCGATCGTTCACCCGATCCTTGCGCGTTGCGGCGTGGCGCACGGCTTTGGAACGCGGACGAGCAAACCGCCGAGTGGGACATTCCTTCCGAGACAAGTGCACGGTGTCGCGGTTCATCACTTGAGTGTCGATGCGGTCGCGGTCGGGGCGATCGGCGACGTAGAGGCCGATGCCATCTGCACGTCTACACCGGGTCAAACGATTGGAATCATCACCGCCGACTGCGTCCCAATTCTTGTTTGCAACGAATCGGGGCAAGCGGTGCTTGCGGTTCATGCGGGCTGGCGGGGTCTCGCGCAAGGTGTCATCGAGGCGGGCATCGCGTCATTGATTGATCAGTCGCCGGCGAGCGAAAAACTCTGTGCCGTCGTGGGTCCGCATGTCGGACCGTGCTGTTATGAGGTTGACGCCCCGGTCCTCGACGCGATGACGCTGCGCTTTGGCGAAGCGGCGGTCAAGGGTGCGTCTACGGCGACCCGCCCGGGCCATGCCCGACTCGCGCTCGGCAAGCTGGCGCTGCTCGCTCTTGAACGCTCGGGCGTTGATGAACCGTTTAGGGCCGCGCTCGATGACGCTTGCACCTCGTGCTCGGGCTCACAATTCCATTCCTATCGGCGCGACGGAGAGGCCGCCGGTCGAATGGTCCACTTCATCGCAACCTCCTGCCGTTGAGAGCATTTTCAAAATGACGCATGCCACAATGACGCAAAGCGTCACCCCTTTGGACGACCAAGACCGAACCGCGACCGACGTAACGATGATTCAAACAGGCGTTTGCGGAATCGGTGTCAGGGACTAGTGTTATGGCCCGATCGGCCGCACCCGAGCCCTCGATGCGTCGCGCACAAAACGGCGACACACACCACGATCACTCCCAAAACCAATTTTTGACGCAAGCCGTCTATATCTACCTTTCTATCTTCGCTCTGACATTTGTCCGAGCGTGGCCGATTGCCAACCGAGTCGGTGGGCCACCGGTGGCTGAGGTTCTGCGTCAGGCACGACTCTTCATTCCAGCGCGTCTGCAAAACGACGAGCCAAGTATTTCAATTACAACGCGATTCGGTTTAGAATCCCAACATCGGAAGGCGCCTGGGTTTTGAGAACCCACACAGGCCCGGCCGACTCGTTTCACGAACGCGAGATGGAGTCTCCAGGCAACGCCCAAAACAAAGCAGACGCGCGCGAACCCGACATCGCTTCGAAATTCGGGTCCGGCGAACCCACTCGCACAGTGAAGACATCCTCACAAAATTGATGTTCAACTTTTGGGCGCAAATGTCCGAACCAACGAGGGAAGACCTCATTACTGCACCCGACGAACAGGGTCGTGAACCACGCCCGACCCTGCGGAGCGATTCCCAACATCCCGCGCGACCGCGCCGAAGCAAACTGAACCGCGTCGAGAACCTCCCCACTCGCGGCTCCGATCCCAACGCAATTCCGAACCCGCACCAACGAAGCCGCCACAAGCCTTCCCTGTGAAACACAAACGTACGTCGTGGCAAATCAAATGCCCGAACACCAATAATGAGATGATTCTGTGAGCACTGAGCGCGCGAACGAACCGGGCAATTCCAACTCCAACGGTGCGTCATCGAACTCGTCTCGACGCCGCAGTCGCGGGCGCCGGTCTCGTGGCGGTGGGGGCAGTGGCGGCAATCGCACCCAGGGCAATTCGGGCGGTAGCAATAAACAGCAGAACGCCAAGCGGGACTATTTCCCGAGCGACGACGAGCTCGCCGAGGAAGAGGCTGCCGCGGAAGACAACGGCCAGGAGAAAATCTTCGTTCCGGAGCTGAAGGCGCTCACGATGGAAGAACTCATGGGCTTCGCGAACGAGCGCTCGATCGAAAACGCTGCCGGCATGCGCAAGGCCGACTTGCTCTTTGCGATCCTTCAGGCGCAGACCGCCAAGGGTGGCCGGATCTTCGCCGAAGGCGTGCTCGAAATACTGCAGGACGGCTTCGGCTTCCTGCGCGCCCCGGACCAGAACTACCTCGCCGGGCCGGACGACGTTTACGTGTCTCCCTCGCAGGTCCGCCGCTTCAATCTCAAGACTGGCGACACCATCAAGGGCCAGATCCGGCCTCCGAAAGAGGGCGAGCGCTACTTCGCGCTCCTCCGGGTCGAAGAGATCAACTTTGAGCCCCGCGAAAACGCGAAGCACAAGATCCTCTTCGACAACCTGACGCCGCTCTATCCGGAAGACAAGTTCGTGATGGAGTTGAAGTCCAACGGGCTTACGACGCGCATCGTCGACCTCATTGCTCCGATCGGGAAGGGGCAGCGCGCGCTCATTACGTCTCCTCCCAAAGCGGGGAAGACGATGCTCCTCAAGGACATCGCGAACGCGATTGCAGAAAATCACCCCGAGGCGTATCTCATCGTGCTGCTCATCGATGAACGTCCGGAAGAAGTGACCGACATGCGGCGTACGGTGAAGGCCGAAGTCATTTCGTCGACCTTCGATGAACCGGCAAGCCGCCACGTCCAGGTGGCCGACATGGTGATCGCCAAGGCGAAGCGCCTCGTCGAGCACAAGCGCGACGTCGTGATCCTGCTCGACTCGATTACCCGCCTCGCACGTGCGCACAACACCGTCGTGCCGCACTCGGGCAAGATCCTCTCGGGTGGCGTCGATTCCAACGCGCTCCACAAGCCAAAACGCTTCTTTGGCGCGGCGCGCAACGTGGAAGAGGGCGGGAGCCTCACGATCGTCGGCACAGCACTCATCGACACCGGCTCGCGCATGGACGAAGTCATCTTCGAAGAGTTCAAGGGCACGGGCAACAGCGAACTCGTGCTCGATCGCAAGCTCGCAGATCGGCGCACCTACCCGGCAATCGACATCAACCGCTCGGCGACGCGTCGCGAGGAACTCTTGCTCGACGACAAGACGCTGAACCGCATGTACATCTTGCGCAAAGTGTTGGCACCGCTGTCACCGGTTGATTCGATGGAGTTCTTGCTCGGCAAGATCAAGGCGACTGAATCGAACGACGAGTTCTTGGAGTCGATGAACTCATAGGCGGGTTACGGCCATAGGCCGCAACCAAACATCGCTGCTCGGGATGCGACTGCGTCGCATCGAAACATGGTGGCTCGCTCCGATTTGTCCTTATAATACGTATCCCAATCAACTAATTTTTGTTTTGACGGTTTGAAGAATTTTTAATGTCCAAGTATCTCGAACGCATCGCCGAAGCCAATGAGCGCAGTCGGGAGATCGAAGGACAGCTCGCCGACCCCGACGTCGCGAGTCAGCCCGGTCGTTTCAAGGAACTCGCGAAAGACTTGGCTTCGCTTCGCCCTGTTGTTGGAATTGGGGGGCGTTACGAAGAAGTCGTTCGCGAACTCGACGAAGCGCGGCAGATGAGCGACGAGGACGACCCCGAGCTTGCCGAAATGGCACGTGGCGAACTCGAAAGCCTGATCGAAGAACTCGCGAACCTCGATCGGCAACTCTTCGAAATCTTCATTCCGAAAGATCCGCGAGACGAAAAGAACGCCATCTTCGAAATTCGTGCTGGCACAGGCGGTGATGAAGCTGCGCTCTTCGCCGGAGATCTCTTTCGGATGTACGTCCGCTACGCGGAAAGGCTGCGATGGAAGGTCGAGATGATCTCGAGCTCCGAGACTCCCGGAGGTGGCTTCAAAGAAGTGATCGCCATGATCAACGGCACCGACGTATTCAGTCGCTTCAAGTACGAGCGCGGTGTTCACCGAGTGCAGCGCGTGCCCACGACCGAAGCGCAGGGGCGGATTCACACGTCTACTGTGACTGTGGCGGTTATGCCCGAAGCGGAAGACGTCGACGTCGAAATCGATCCACAAGACCTTCGCATCGATGTGATGCGGGCCGGTGGTCCTGGCGGACAGAGCGTCAACACAACCGATTCGGCAGTGCGAATTACTCACCTGCCGACGGGGCTTGTCGTTCAATGTCAGGACGAAAAGAGCCAGCACAAGAACAAAGCCAAAGCCATGAAGGTGCTTGGCTCGAGACTTCTCGACCTCGAAACGGAACGTGTGAACGCCGAACGAGCCAGCGAACGTAAAGAACAAGTTGGGACCGGCGAGCGCAGCGAGAAGATCCGCACGTACAACTTCCCGCAGAACCGAATTACCGACCATCGCGCGGGCATCACCCTTCACAAACTCGACTCGGTTCTCGAAGGCGACCTCAAAGAACTTCTCGACGGCGTTCGCAGCGTGATGCTGGCGAAGATGGAAGACTGAGCGCCGCCCCGTGACCCAGTCGTCCACGCCCCCGCCGACTTCGAAGGCGCCAGACGCGCAACCCGCCACGCGCGAACGCACCTGGACGGTTCTTGAATTACTGCAATGGACGACGGACTACCTCAAGCGCAACGGTGTAGAGGGTGCGCGTCTCGATGCCGAAGTCCTGCTCGCTCACGCGCTGTCGATGTCGCGTCTCGACCTCTACGTAAACTATGAAAACACAGTGTCGGCCGTCGACCGCACCACGTTTCGAGAGTTGGTGCAAAAGAGAGCGCAGCAACGGATCCCAGTCTCACTGCTTTTGGGTGAGCGAGAATTTTGGTCAATGAAACTTACGGTGACGAGCGACGTGTTAACGCCGCGTCCCGAGACCGAACTTCTCGTCAGTACCGCACTCGATGCGATGCCTGACCCCGATTACGCCTATCGCGTGCTTGATCTCGGCACTGGGTCGGGTGCAATCGCCCTCGCTATTGCGAGCGAACGGCCGAACGCAATCGTGACTGCAACCGACGTTTCCATCTTTGCGCTTAAGGTTGCGCGTTTAAATGCCGACAAGTTGCAGTTGTGTGATCGAGTACGGTTTTTAGAGGGAAGCCTCTTTGCGGCTGTCTCGGATGAAGTGTTCGATCTGGTGATTTCCAACCCTCCCTATGTCGCCAGAGCGGAGCAAGATGCGCTGCCACGGGAACTTTCTCATGAGCCCGAGTTGGCGTTGTTCGGTGGAGACGACGGATATGCGGTTCTCAAGCCTCTGGTAAGTGAGGTCGGCGCCGCACTGAATGATGGAGGGTTGTTCCTCGTAGAGTTGGATCCGCGCCAAGCAGACACCGTTGCAAGTTGGTGTCGCGAGGCAGAGATGACGAGCGTGAAAGTGCTGTACGATTTGTCTGGGCATGCCCGGGTAGTGAGTGCAAGACACGGAAGCGCCGGCGAGGGACAGAAGGAAAAAACCGACGGGTAGCGAAGCCGGAGCGTTCATGGACGCCGGCGAAGGTTCCCGGTGACTTTGTTTTCTAGCGGCAGGTAAGCGCGATTCACGGATCGAATTGCTGAGCCTGCTTGGGAGGTGAGAACCATGGCGAGTCGAGCAACCACGAAGCTACTGCGTGTCCTCAAATCAGATGACGCTTCATTCGCAGAAGAATTTGCAACCCTGTGCGACCGAAGCGGGCCTTCGAAGAACCAGGCAAAACTTGAAGCGAGTGTTCGCGAAACCATCGCGACGATTCGCCAGCAAGGTGACACAGGCCTGATCGCTGCGGTCAAGCGGGCCACGGGGGCCAAGCTCGAAGCCCTCGAAGTGACCCCTGCCGAATGGGACGAAGCTTGCGAGTCCGTCGACCCGGTGGATCGCGCCGCGATCGGCAAAGCCGCGATGCGCATTCGCGCCTTTCACCGCAAACGTATTCCGAGCAGTTGGGAAATGCGCGAAGAGGGCGGCGCCAGCATGGGCCAGCGCGTTCGACCGCTCGACAGCGTTGGGATCTATCTCCCGACTGAAGAATCTGTGCGACCGACGAGCGTCATCATGTACACGACGCCGGCTTCGGTTGTAGAAGTCCCCGAGATCATCCTCACCACAGCGCCGGGCAAGAACGGCAAAGTGAATCCGGAAATTCTGATGGCCGCACGCGTCGCCGGAGTCCATCGCGTCTTCAAGTCGACGGGGGCCGCAGCGGTGACCGCGATGGCGCTTGGAACCGATTCGGTTCCGCGTGTCGACAAGATCATTGGCCCCGGAGAAGCCGAGGGCTCGACGGCCAAGCACTTGCTGATGGGCGACGTTGGCGTCGACACGAAAATCGGTTCTTCCGAGGTTTGTATCATTGCCGACACAAGTGCCACTCCGGCGTGGATCGCCGCAGACCTGATCTCGCAGGCCGAGAAGTCTTCGAACTCGCAACAGATCTTCATCACGCATTCAAAGCCGACCGCGACGCGGGTACTCGACCAAGTAACACGTCAGCTCAAGACGTTGGACCGAGCCGAGATCGCGAAGAAAGCGATGACTGAGCGTGGGGCGATCATTGTGACGAAGTCGCAGAACGAGTCGATCGCACTCGCCAATCAATACGCGGCCGAACGTCTCGTGTTGGCTGTCAAAGATCCCGACGCCGCGCACAAGCTTGTAAAGAACGCCGGCGCGGTCTTCCTCGGCCACTACACGCCGGTTGCCGTCGGGGACTACCTCGCGGGCCCTAATCACGTACTTCCGACCGGTGGCAGCGCCCGTTTTCTTTCGCCGCTCAGCGTCGAAGACTTTCTCAAGCGAACCACCTTCATGCGCTTCGAACCGCCCAAGCTTCGAGAGCTTGGCGCCGAAGTGATTCGCCTGGCCGAAGTCGAAGGCCTTGCAGGACCCGGTCGCTCGGTTGATCTGCGCTTGCAGAAGATCCGCCGAGTCCGCCGCGAACGCGAAGCCGCGCGCGAAGCCGAGATGTAAGCGTGACCGCCCTCCCGGGCGCGACGCGATAGATCTACGGTGAAGGTGCGGCGACCCAGTATGTGTCGTCACGCCGTCGTGGTGCCGCTTTGCAGCGTTCCTGCCTAGTGAACTTAGGCTAGGAGCGCCGGCCGAAGCGTTCCCAGTTCCATTCCACGTTGCCACTGGCTTGACCACACCGCGAAAGCCGCTCGGAATTTCTTCAGGATCCGGGCGATTGGCTCGTGTCGAGGCAGTACCGGTCAGTCTACGCGCCACGTGCGCGTTGAATGCGAGTCGATTCGTCGTGGGTCAATCGCGGTCTTTGGTTGGTCTTCACCGCTTCCATCCACCATACTGAGTACGTGGCCCGATCAGCGTACGCGATGTTGGATCGGGGCCGTGGACTTACTAGGGAAGCAGCATGAAATTTTCACGACACACAGCGCTCGTCGCCGTCTTTCTATTCTTACTCGGAGGATACGGGTGCAATAGTCTTCAATCCGCTGAGGAGGTGATCGAAGCGTGCGAGGCGGTCTGCGACCGTCTCGACGAATGCGGGACCGATCTGCGCCTGTTCGTGCCCGGCACCACTAATCTCGGTGAAGAAGCGGATTGTTTCGCGACTTGTGATGACTTGGAGAACCTTGAATCGGAGATCTCTCAGCCTTGCAAAGATGCGATCACGACGGTGTTCGAATGCACTGAGAGCCTGACGTGCGATGTGGTCGTTGACTTCAACTTCACGCGGCAGGGGCGCCTCCTTGCCACGAATGCGGATACTGCGCCGCCGTTTTTTCGCCCATTTCTAACGTTTCCCCCTCCGGTGCTGGAGGGGAGTGCTTTCACTTGCGACC
>LWDU01032595.1_pt2 | contig 70099 bp, 74 predicted proteins | sample 727161 | NCBI WGS metagenome assembly LWDU01 (sample SAMN04566230, study PRJNA314399) | hydrothermal vent metagenome | isolation source: deep sea hydrothermal plume seawater | place: Mexico: Gulf of California, Guaymas Basin | collected 2004-07-11 | reverse complement strand
CGGGTCAACATCCCGCGGTGAATATGCCCCTGCTCCTTGCACACACCGCCCGTCAAACCACCTTAGTTGGGTCTGGACGAGGGTTTGTCTTCTGACACGCTCGAATCTGGGTTCAGCGAGGAGGGTTAAGTCGTAACAAGGTATCCGTAGGGGAACCTGCGGATGGATCACCTCCTAAGAATTAGGGTTGGCTGCCTAGCGCTAAATTGATTTCGAATAAAAAAAGAGGTAGACATTAAATCTACCTCCGAATTACATAATCGTGTTGTCATATTATGTTGGTTGGAATTACATACTAGAATTATATTTTTGGATTATTCTAGGGGCACTTCTAATAATATCAATAACTATCTTTTTTGCAAGACCAAAACCTTCAATCTCATCTATTATAGAAATGGAAACTAGGTTTGGTACAGGGACTGAAACAGATACTATAAGTGAAAAGAATGCAAATAATCTTGAGAGTGAAAAAGAAATAAGTGAAGAACCTGATGAAGAAGAAGAAAAAGATCCAGAAGTGATAATTGCTGAAGAGAAACGAAAATGGAGTCTTAGTTTTGCGATTTTTGGCTTGATTTTCGTTATGTTTGGAGGAATTGTATTATGGATATTTGACCTAGAATTCACTACCTTTCTTGGTTCCTGTATGATCTACGTTGGGATGATGTCCTTGTTAAAAGGAATCAGTTTCCAGATACCAGAAGAAAGAACTGTAATCACTGGACTTATGCCAGTATTAATATTTGGAATTAATTTCTTCCTTTTAAACACGCTACTAGGCGTAATAGGGCAAAGTGCGTGGATGGTGCAAACAGACGAAAGAAGAACCGGTGATTTGTTCCTAATATATATTTTACCTTATCTTATGTGGATAATCGTACCTTCCTTTAGTAAAAAGAAGAGTGAACCCACAGAAGAAGATGATTCCTCAGGATATAGCAGCCTTAGAAATTTTCTACCTCAAAGCATGAAATTTGTGATTTTCACATATTTAATATTCAATATTACAAACAATTATATTTTCATCCCTAGTCTAAGACAATATGCCAAAGTTGGTTTTGATATAGGAATATACTTTGTAGCAATAAGTCTGGTTATCAGAATCATTATTACTTTTCTGGAATATAGGGTAGGCGAACCCAAAGAGGCTGATAAAAAGGATGACTTCGTAGAGGACCTCCTCGCTGAAGAAATGGATGAGATGCAGGAGGAGAGGGATAACGAAAACTTGCAAAAAAAGGATATAAATGAGGAGGATGTAAAATAAATGGAGATGAGTGTATTACTTATAATATTTTTAGTATTGATATTATCCATAGTACTCTATTACGAGCTAAGAGGTTATGGAACAAATTCTGAGTTCTATACTAGCCTCGGTGTAGATATGGCCTCTATAAATGACAAATATATAATACCTATAGCAATTCTCTTCTTGCTGATTACAACCGGAGGATTTACAGGAAATAATGGCCTCAGTGGCGATTTTGGGCTGGATTATTGCAATGATAATGATCGCACTACCACACCAATGGCAGCTACATCAATAGATGAAACGGAACGTGTATTACTACATTCTAATTCATTCTTTGCTTGTGAATTGGGACATGTGAATGGAGTTGTAGATTTAGGCTGGATCATTAATACCGCTGAAGTAAGAGGCGCACCTTCTGAGGTTAATCCATGGTACCAAGCAATGATTCTAAACCATGAAAATTACAAAAGCTTTGTAAATGGAGAAACCTATGAATTTAGCAATTTCCATTTATCTAATCTACAATCCTGGGTGGGTGCCGGACAAACGTCTGAATATAAAATAGGAATAACACTCCACTCGGATACCTATTTTTTTGTAGTTGATAGAGATTATGGAACAAATCCCTCAGGCTCTGAGTTCTATAGTTCTATAGGTGGAAAAATAACGGGAAGAGACCTATTCGGACCTAATTCACCAACAGGCTCAACTGCTAATCCCCTATATTTCTATTATGTAGTAGATTTGGACTATGATACAAGTGGAGTCGTAACCACGAATTGATCTGCACAAATTGCAAGCAATATCATAAAAAGGTCCTCTGTTACCAAAAATAATGAGTTCTGAATCCCTACAGAAATATGAATTCAAGCAATCCCTTGAACGAATCAAGAACTATAGAGGACATGCTACCGAACTCGTGAGCTTGTATATACCTCCAGATCGCAAAATATATGATGTACAATCGTATCTCCGTAATGAATCTTCACAATCTGCAAACATAAAATCAAAATCGACGAGAAAGAACGTGAGTGCGGCAATTGAATCGATAATGTCTCGATTAAAATTATATAAGAATCCACCTGAAAATGGAATGGTTTTCTTCGTAGGACATGTTTCCAAAGGTGGAAATCAGACTACAATGATTCAAGAAGTAGTAGTACCTCCTGAACCTCTACCCACTTTTCTTTATAGATGTGATTCAGGATTTTTTCTAGAGCCTTTGGAAGGACTAGGGGAAACACAAACACAATACGGACTAATTGTCATAGATAGGTCAGAAGCTGCATTGGGAATCCTTAGAGGAGCAACCATTAAAACATTGAAACACATGTATTCACAAGTACCATCTAAACATGGAAAAGGTGGACAATCTAAGCAAAGATTTGAAAGATTGATTGAGGAGGCAGCACATGAATGGTACACGAAAGTTGCACATTATGCCACTGAATGCTTTCTAAATAATAATATAGAAGGAATATTAATCGGCGGACCTGGAGCAACTAAAGACTACTTTATTGGTAAAGATTACCTGAATCATGAACTACGAAAAATAGTAATTGACTCATTTGATACAGGATATACTGATGAAACAGGGCTTAGAGAATTAGTAACACGTGGATCTAATAGACTTTCTGAAATGCAACTTGTTAAAGAAAAGAAAATAATGGATAAATTCATGAAAGAAGTACTATCACCAAAAGGCACATTAGCAACATACGGAATTAAACAAGTTGAAAATGCATTGAATCTTGGTGCTATAGACCACTTGTTAATCTCCGAAAGCTTAGAGAAAATGGAACATATTGAAGAGGGAACTGTGAAAAGACTCGGTGAGGCTGCTGAAAAGAGCAAAGCAAAAGTTACTATTATCTCAGTTGAAAGTGAAGAAGGTGTCTCCTTACAGAAAGCTTTTGGAGGGCTAGCTGCGATACTGAGATATCCTATAGCTTAGAAATATGTTTTACACGCGAAAATGTGGAGAAATTGAGGAATCTGACTTTGGTTCTGAGCAAACTCTATGTGGTTGGTTACAAGATACAAGGAATTTGGGAGGCATTGCCTTCTTACAATTAAGAGATATTACTGGTGTACTCCAATTGACACTTTTAAAGAAAAAATTGGGAGATGAAAATTTCAAAAGTTGGGCTAATATTAACCGAGAATCTATTATTTTAGTTAGAGGAATAGTCAAAGGAAACAAAGAAGCACCAGGTGGTGTCGAAATGTTACCTGATAATATAGAATTGATGAATGAAGCTGAAACACCATTGCCTTTAGGTGTAATTGATAAAATAGATAGTGAAATTGAAACCAGATTAAATGCACGATATTTAGATCTCCGAAAAACGAAAATTGCGGCAAACTTCCAAATTAGAGCCGCTATATCGGGTGCAGTCCATAAACACCTTCGAAGAGAGAACTTTTTAGAAGTGCAAACCCCTAAAATTATTGCCTCAGCAACAGAGGGTGGAACTTCCTTATTCGAGATGAAATATTTTGATAAGACTGCATATCTTGCACAATCTCCTCAACTTTACAAACAAATGTTAATGAGTGGGGGATTGGAGAGAGTTTACGAAGTGGGACCTGCATTTAGAGCTGAAGAACACAACACTCCAAGGCATTTGAACGAATTTATCTCAATTGATATTGAGATGTCATTTGCTAATGATGACGTTGTAATGGGTGTTATGGAAAGATTAGTGGCCACTGCAGCCAGAGCTGTTTCAAAAGAGACTAAAGTCCTAAAAACTTTAGGTATCGAACCTATTGAAGTAGAATTACCCCTTCCAAGAATAACATATGATGAAGCTGTAGAAATGGCTCAAGGAAAAGTAGAATGGGGTGAAGATTTATCGATGGAAGCTACAAGAGCTATAGCAAAACAAATGAATGGCTTTTATTTCATTACAAAATGGCCATTATCATTGAAACCTTTCTATATTCAACCAGATGATGACCCAAAATACAGTAAAGGCTTTGATTTTATGTATAATGAAATTGAAATGACTTCTGGTGGTCAAAGAGTACATGATGTTAATTTGCTTAGAAAAAGATTAAAGGAACAAGGATTAGATCCTGAAGGGTTTAACCATTATTTGGATCCATTTAGATATGGAATGCCACCACATGCTGGTTGGGGATTGGGACTAGACCGATTAACTATGATTTTTGCTGGAGCAAAGAATGTAAGAGAATGTGTTTTGTTCCCAAGAGACAGAACTAGAATGACTCCATAAATGAGGTTAAAAACAATTTTATGGAATATTGTTGGAATTATATTCATAATATTAGGTCTGGTTTTTAGTTACCAATGTACTTTTTCTCAGCCACCCATATGCTCTTTCAATCCGTTTTTTGTAGCCCCTTGTTGGACAATTGCAATAATTACCTTCGTCTTAGCATATTATTCTGAATTAGAGAATATTGAGGAATAAAACCAGAATGACAAAGAGGGGAAATAATTGGTGGGTCCGCCCGGATTCGAACCGGGGATCTCCGCCATGTCAAGGCGACGTCATAACCAACTAGACCACGGACCCGCGAGTTTATTTCCAAGACCAATTCTAGCTGAAATATCCTCTAAGATACCCAAATAATCGGATGGTGGACTATCAATCAATTCTTGAACCGAAGATTTCAATGTTTTACCAAGTGATTGCTCTTCTTTACTATATTTCCAAGCTCGACTAGATGTTGCATTTAAACAAATTAGAATTGCCCATGAAACTGACTTAGTCATATTATTATTCGATGACGAAGTCTCTATCAACTTAATTGCATCATTTTTCACGCCTGATTTTAACATTCGGACAGTATCATCCAACAATTTTAGAGGTTCGCTCAAAGAACGGAACCTTGGATAATCACTAGTCAAACTTTCTTTGACAATATTGTTGTACAATTCTCTCAATAACTCCAGCGAATTCTCACCGTTATAATCGTCCAATTTACCTGAATTGATTCTACTGACAATATGACTACCTGCTGAACCCCAAGTGTATTCTGTAAAATTAGATAGCGTGAAATTATCTAGAATTATAGAGCCTATATCTTCTCCTAATATATCTTCAACAATCGCTTGATCTATTTTATTACTACTTATTTTACCAATCAATTCTTTTGCGGTCAGAACGTTATTAGATATTATGAAATAATTATCATCTAATGACTTAACTTTCTCTTTTTGATAATTAATTATTGAATTCCATAAATCTGAATCTGATACAATACCCTTTCTATAATCATTAAACAGTTCATCAGGTATCTCTTTTATTATTTCTGAAAGAAAAGTGGATGCAGAAACCTCAAAATCTAAGTCTTGCTCGAATGCTATTTGATGTCTCAAAAAATAACTGTAACTGTTATCCTTAGATTTCGAGACTTTACGTGGAGGTAGTGTTGCCAGATTCCCCAAAGATTTACATTTTATCTTGATACCTAATAACTCATCTCCACCTTTCTTAATTTTTAAATTATTACAGGCCTCATCCCACAAAACTTGGGGATATTTTGGTGAATTACCTGTACAGACCAATCCATTCTCTAGAACATATATGAAAAATTTATACTTTTTAACGTAATCCAAATGCGCAAATCTTGACCATAATCTATGATGATGGTTCTGGATACCGATCAGTTTTTCTTTGGAAATACCATAACCTCGCATAACATAATTGACCTCCCCATGTGGAAAGCGAGCAATTGCCATTATCGGTGCACCAGAATCTAGGATAGTTAGTGAAGCTCCATATGCCTTAGCTAGTGGATCCTTTACTTTAGTACCAACTATTTTAGAGAAAAAACCAGGAGGATTCTCATATCGGTCTTTAGCTAATTCTAATTCTTTAAGTACGCGTGAATAAAGATCATCTGCTTGTGTTCCTGGCGTTGTTTTGGGTAATAATAATTTTGGATTTTCTTTCAATTCATTAATTCTTGATATTAACTTTTTTTGCTCAGATTTAGCCGCTGTCTTGGTTCCTCTCAACCGTGTTCTTCGTTTTTTCACTTTATCATGACCTCAATTTGTTTTGTACTCTATCAAAAAAATCATCCTTAAATCTGACTAATTCGACAGGCTCCTTAGATTGTTTAAAAATAAGTTTATCATCCTTTTTTATCATTATTTCATCCTGTCCATCAATTACCATAATTGCCTCAGGATATCCTGTTATTCTAGCGGTAATTTCATATTTGGAAGGAATCACTAATGGTCTAGCACCGATGCGATAAGCAGCCATTGGCACAATAATATGGGATTCTAGAGTAGGATATAGTATAGGTCCACCTAAAGACATTGCATAACTAGTAGAACCAGTAGGTGTAGCAATTATCAATCCATCACCTCTGAAACTATCGGCCACCGAACCATCAATTTTAATTTCGAAACCCTGTATTTTAGCCACTCTCGATGAATGAAGAACAACTTCATTCAAAGCAGTACCAATATGTAAATCATTGATAAATGCATCTATTCTATGTACTTTTTGTAACTCATAATTCTTAGACTCTAATCTCTTAAATGCTGAAAATAAATCCTCTGAATGTTCCATTGCTGTGAGAAAACCAACACCGCCACAATTAATTCCAAAAACCGGCTTATTGAGATTAGATAAAATATGGAGTAAAGTACCATCGCCTCCTAATGAAATAAGCATATCTCCTTGAAGTTCAGTTATAGAATTACCAGTTAAACCAACAATTTTAGCCGTTTCTTCTTCTAATTCAAAGTCTTCCAAAAAACCAATGACCCTTGTTAATATTTTTTTCATATTCGGCTGTTTCGGGTTAGCCACAATGGAAAATTTCACAGGCTCTTATCGAATAGTTATTATTAAGGTAGGCTTGAATTAGTAAGACAATGAGACTAGGTGCTCACGTAAGTGTTGCAGGGGGACTTCAGAACGCAATCCCTTGGGCTTTGGAAATAGAAGCAGACACATTTCAAATGTTTAGTAAAAGCCCTCAACAATGGATAGCAAAACCACTAACTGAAGAACAAATAGAAGGATTCAAAAAACCATTATCTGAAACCGATCTTGGCCCCCTTATGATACATGATTCATATTTGATAAACATGGGAAGTCCAGATGAAACTAAAGGCAAAAGAGCTCAAGTTGCATTCCTAGAAGAATACCACCGCTGTGAAGCACTTGGTGTCGCCTATCTTAATTTCCACCCAGGATCACATACCCATCCCAAAAAGGATATGAGAGACGATAAACAGACAAGATATGAGGCATTAGAAAGAATTGCTAATCATATGAACAAAACATTAGATGAAACAAAAGGGTATGAATCGAAACTAGTAATTGAAAATGCGGCTGGACAAGGAACTAATGTTGGAATAAAATTCGAAGAAATAAGACATATTATAGACTATATAGATGATAAAAAGAGAGTTGGTGTTTGTATTGATACACAACATGCATGGGCTTCTGGTTATGATTGGAGAAATAAATTTAGCCAAGCATGGGACGATTTTGAAGATATAGTAGGTATGAAATATTTGGTTGCACTGCATCTTAATGATTCCAAAAGTGAATTAGGATCAAGAGTGGATAGGCATGATAATATTGGAATGGGAAAATTAGGTAAAGATACTTTCAAGAGCTTTATGCAGGAAAAAAGATTAGAACATTTAGCAGGATATCTTGAAACTCCAGGTGGCCCTGAAATGTGGAAACCGGAAATAGCTGTACTAAGAAAATTGGCTGAAGAATGAATCCTCTTGAGAATATCAAAGTAAAGGTAAATATAGATTTACACGATAAATTGCCAAAGAAATGGAAAAAAATAGGCGATATAATAACTATTGATTTTAAAGACATTGATAAAGATAAGAAAAAAGAAATAGCCAAGATTTATGCAGAAGAATTAAGGGTAAAAACCGTAATCCAAAAAAGTAGTGTGAGTGGTGAATTAAGAAAACCAAACAATATTAATTTGCTGTATGGAAATGAAACTATTACTGAAATATCTGAGTATGGAGTAAAATACAAATTGGATCTTGCAGAAATAATGTGGTCACCTGGAAATATAGGTTGGAGATCAGCACTATCAGGACCTGAAAAAGTTAGTGCTTTTTATTCCTTTAATGAACCTAAGGTTATTATCGACTATTTTGCAGGAATTGGATACTTTGCTATACAAATGGCAAAAGGATATCCTAAATCAAAAGTAATAGCAGTAGATAAAAATCCGAAATCAATAGAATTTCTTACCACAAATGTCAAAGAGAATAATATTGAAAACGTAGAGATCATAAATGATGATTGCAGAAATGTGAAATTGAAAGCTGATGTTATTCACTTAGGATATATCCGGAATACTATTGATTTTCTAGAGCACACACACAGTTATCTGAATGAAAATGGAATAGCCGTATTCCATGAAGCATACCGAAATAATTGGCTGGGATTCAAAAGTAGGAGCGATTGGGGAAGTATTCCAACCAAATTTTCAGATTTGATGGGAACAAAGGGTTTTGTTGTAGAAAAATTTGAAAGAGTAAAATTTTATGGTCCCAGTACAAGCCACATCATTGCTACATTGAGAAAAAATTAACTTTTATCCTTGTCAATCGCTGCAAATAGACTCTCTAAATGTTTAGCTGAAGTGTCTAATTTAGCCATGTCACCATCCCAATTCTCCAAGATTTTCATATTCTCTAATTCAAAAGCTATTAGTGTGTCAGTTATCGAATCCTCTGCTTCTTGATCTAAAATTCCCGTGTATACTACTGCCAGTTCAGAAAAGGCACCTGATGCAAATTTAACATGGAAATTACCGAACTGTATATCATTCAATGAAGACGTAGTGCTGGCACTAACTGCGTCTTCCATAAAATCCTTTACAGCAGTAAACATACCACCCATAATATCCACATCTGTCTGTTCAACGTTCTTTGCAGATAGATTGGAGATTACTATCCCAGATTTTGATAATAAAAAAAGATTATGAATTCGACCAATCTTACCAGGATGTATTAATTTTTCTTGTAACATGGTAACCAATTTTGTAAATTCAGTGCTCTTAGAACCTGATTTTGTAAGTCCCATTTCTTCTGGTGAAAAATTCTCAACCATATCCTTGAAATCATCCATATTTATGGAACCTTTGCTGTTCTGCTCCTCTATGTACTCGACAGCCTTGTCAATAGCTCCTCGAACAGTCGCTATTGTTGGAGGTTTCAGAAGATAATCCATAGCACCATAACGGAATGCTGTAATTGAGTTCTGAATGTCGGTTTCAGATGTGAGCATAACAACAGGTAAATCTGGTTTTTTCTCTTTAACTATTTTAAGAAGATCCAAACCAGACATAACTCATCATATACTCACGTTCATCTAATTTAGTCAATGCATCATTTGGATCTTCGGCTAAAATAAGATTATATTCTGGCCATTTCTTAAACATAAATACCATACCCATACGTACCGCATAATCATCATCTACGGCAATTATATTCGGCAATTCTTCATCAGACATTAATAATCTATAAAGTAGTCATATTAGAAATTGAGCCCAATATTAAATTTTTGTTTTGAGGAAATCTGAAAGCTCCTCTAAAAGTAACTTTATTTTATTCCTATCATTTGCCTTGGCTGACGCTTCAATCTTAGTTCCAAGGTTAGTTACTTCTTCAAAACCATACATACCTCCACTTCCTTTTATATTATGTCCAAATGTTCTCAAGGAATCAATTATAATATTATCTATATCTTCTTGAATTTTAGCTAATTCTTTGGTTGTATGGTTGATGTACATCTCTTGCATCTCCGCCCACTCCTCAGCATCAAAGCCATCCATAGCTTACAGTTAGATGGAGTATTTTAGGTTATATTTTTAAATAGAATAATTAGTAATGTGAAATTATGGCTTATTTTAGCACATCATTCAAAAGATTAATGATTTTTTCTTTGGGACTTCTAACATTGCTAAATATGCTACATACAGTCAAGGCTTCAGATATTACAGCGGAAAGAAATGCTGCAAATATTGATCTACTATGGATGCTTATTTGTGCAATATTAGTTTTTATGATGCAAGCTGGATTCATGTGCCTAGAATCAGGTATAATCAGAAACAAAAACAACATAAATGTTGCATTAAAAAATGTATCGGATTTTGGTATTTCAATAGTCTGTTATTGGATGGTCGGTTATGGATTTATGTTTGGCGTCAGTAAATCAGGATTCATCGGTTTTAATGATTTCTTCTTTGACCCAACTGGAACAATTACTTCAGGACCTGCGATGACATTTTTTATCTTTCAATCAATGTTCTGTGCTACAGCTGCCTCAATCATTTCTGGATCTGTAGCTGAAAGATTGAAATTTAACAGCTATTTGATTATAACTGCAATTGTCGGGACAATTCTGTACCCAGTTGTAGGACACTGGGCCTGGGCTAATAGTGATGATATGTTTGGTGGTGATGGAACCACGGGATGGTTGTACAATCTAGGTTTTACTGACTTTGCAGGATCAACTATTGTACACTCAACAGGAGGGTGGATTGGTCTTTCTATTATATTAATAATTGGACCTAGAAGCGGGAGATTTATTGAGGGGAAAGTCAGAAAATTTACCCCCAGTAATCTACCCTTGTCAGTTCTTGGAGTACTCTTACTAGGTTTTGGATGGCATGGGTTCAATGGTGGAAGCAACCTAATACTCGATGAAGCTGTACCTGGGATATTATTGAACACTTTTTTAGGCGCCGCAGCAGGAATTGTAGCTTGCCTTCTTTTCTGGGGAGTCCAAGATAACATTGCACCTGCTGGTGATTTGATTAACGGTTTGTTAGCAGGTTTAGTTGCTGTCACAGCAAGTGCCAACTGGATAACCCCCCTGGGTGCCGTAATAATAGGTGCTGGGGGAGGTTTAGTGGCAATATATGCAACGCGTTTACTTGAAAGATTCGAATTAGATGATCCTGTTGGTGCTATACCGGTTCATCTTGCTGGAGGCATTTTTGGAACATTAGTTTTACCATTCTTTGCAGCTGAAGAATATTTAATTGGAAATCAAAATCTGACAGATTACACAGGAAATGCACGAGTAAATCAGTTCATTGCACAACTTATTGGAATAATTTCCGTTGGACTTTATACTTTTTTCGGAAGTTATATCTTATTGAATGTAATAAATAATTACAGCCCACTAAGAGTCAATCAAGAGGATGAAGAGATAGGACTCAATATTGCTGAACACGATTCGGGTAGTGATCAAATAGATCTACTAAATATAATGCAATATCAATATGATACTGGAGATCTTTCTGTTAGAGGCCCTGAAGATCTTTTCACTGAAGCTGGCCAGATAGGATATCACTATAATATTCTCATGGGCAGCCTAGAAGAATCAGATAAGATAATGAGAAACCAAAAAGACGATCTTAAAATTGCAATGGATAAAGCTCAAACTGCCAATAAGGCAAAATCCGATTTCTTAGCGAGAATGAGCCACGAACTAAGAACCCCCCTGAACGCAATAATAGGCTACAGTGAAATGTTGATGGAAGAAGCTGATGACGACGGCTTGGAAACATATTCAGAGGATTTATCCAAAATAAACTCATCTGGGGGGCACCTTCTAACTTTGATAAATGACATACTAGACCTATCAAAAATAGAAGCTGGGAAAATGGAATTATTTGTAGAAGAATTTGAATACGAAAACCTCCTCAAACAGATAGAAGCCACTGCCAAACCATTAGTAGAAAAGAATGGAAATAAACTTATTATAACCAGTAAAATTAACAATTTAAATCTGAAAAACGACCAAACCAAAGTCCGACAGATTCTATTCAACATGCTGAGTAATGCTGCGAAATTTACGGATAAAGGAACTGTAACATTGGCTGTGAAACTTGAAAAAGAAAATATCAGATTTGATGTAATAGACACCGGCATAGGCATGAACAAAAAACAATTAGACAAAGTCTTTGAAGAATTCACACAAGCTGAAACTTCAACTTCAAAAAAATATGGGGGCACCGGACTTGGTCTTCCAATCAGTAAGAAAATGACTGAGATGATGGGTGGACATATAGAAGTTAGCAGCGAGAAAGGCAAAGGTACGACCTTCTCCATTATTATTCCTATTTCTGTTAAATCTAATTAATCTGGAATTATTATAACCTTTCCAAACATAGTTCCTTCTTCTAATATTTGGTGCCCCTTTGATCCATTTGAAAGTGGAATCTCACAATCTATGACTGGTTTAATTGCACCAGAACCTAATAATTTCAATAATTCAGCAAAATCAGAATGGGAGCCCATTGTAGATCCAAGAATAGATAATTGTTTTGAAAAAATATGACGGATATCTGTTTCTACAATTGGACCTTTGGTATTTCCTACTGTAACTATCCTTCCACCTATTCCTGCTAATTTGATAGAATGGGACCATGTTGGTTTACCCACATTATCAACTACAATATCATAGCCTTTTCTACCAACAACTGGAAATAATTCTTTATGCCAATCATGATTAGCCTTGTAATCTACAACAAAAGAAGCACCAAGACCTTCTGCTTTAGCTTTCTTTTCAACACCACCTGCAACAACATGAACTTCAGCCCCAAAATGTTTAGCTATTTGGATAGACAATGAATTAACTCCACCGCCAGAACCCATTATCAGAACATAATCTCCTTTCTGTATGTTAGCACGATTTACAAGCATTCTATAGGCTGTCAAACCTGCAAGAAGTGGTGCAGCCGACTGACTAGCAGTCATGCCGTCTGGACGCTTATGAACGTTCTCTACAGGTACTGATACATATTCAGCACATCCACCACTAATATGTTCACCGAGAATTCGGTATCCGGGACTCATACTATCCATGCCTTTTTCAGTCCAAGAATCCTGTTTCGTAGAGATACCAGGATCTACTACGACCTTGTCCCCATTTTTCCAATTACCACTACCGTCTACAACTGTTCCAGAAACATCACTACCTCCAATATGTGGCATTTCAAGATTTAGACCTGGCCATCCTTTACGAATCCAAACATCTAAATGATTCAAAGCACAAGCTTCTACTTTGATTAAAACATGATTGTCTTTATTTTGCAAATCAGGTAAATCTCCATACTGCAATACTTCCCTTTTACCATGCTCTTCAAAGTAGAGTGCCTTCATAGTATGACTACAAACCTGATGGTATATATTCTAAAGCTTCCAACCTAGCCTGCGCTTTCACACATCATCTGGAGAATCAATAACGCCTTCACGGTACAGTAAATTATCTATTCTATTGGCTGAAAGAATTTCTACAACCCATTTGTCTTCATTTCCCGTAATTAAGGAAGAATATTTCCAACCTTGACTGTGAACTATCCCTCTAAATTTTTGAGCTAATTCCATAGTCCTACAAGCTATATGGAAAATAGGTGATTGACCCTGAAAAATAACAATCGAATTAGCAGGAATATCTAAATTATCTAGAGCTTCTTTAACTTCTTTAAATTCAACAGGTCTGTGCCATGTCTTCCTTAATTCAACCGAATCTTTTCTTCCTATATCTGGCAAAACAATTAGTTGTAATCTTCCTGCACAACTTGATGTGGTAAAAATGTCCGGATGGGAATTGAAAGCGCTAAGAACTTCAATCACACCTTCGTCGACTAAACCTTCTGATTTAGCATAATTTAATTTTTTCATTGCGTTTGCTTTGTACTGATTGAATTCCATTATTTGTTTAAGTCCTTCATCATAGAATTGTACCGTTCTTTCGAGAGGTAGCCTTCTTGGTACAATTTCTTCAATTTCCCTTTTTCATCTTTTTTATCATTAGGATCCATAAAAATTACTTTTTTTGCTTCATGTCTAACTTTTACAGAGGAATCTGTCAAAATATTCCCATTTATATCATACGTAGCCATTGTATGTATTTTTGGACTTGGGGTGCCAATTACAATTACGTTACCTTTTGTGTCATATAATTTTTTATTATTTTTACATTCAATGTCAATCCATTCTATTGAATTATCATTATTCGAAATAGTTGTTAACTCATTATTATCCGGATTATTTGCAATTGCAATCAAAGCTTTATGAGGCCTAAGGATTTGAACTTTTTCTGTTGTTTGAACAAACCATTTTAATATAGCATATACGGTAAAAGATAAAAAGACAATTAAAAATAATATTGTTTCAATTATAAGATCTTCAATAGGATTATATGCCATTTGTTTGGTCACTCACCAACTAAACTAAAGGTTATCTTCCTAATATGTCTTTGGTCTCTATGTTCCCAGATGTAAATCCCTTGCCAAGTACCTAATGAAAGTTTACCATTAACAACCGGAATAGTTTCAGATGTACTGGTTAAAGCCGATCGAATATGAGCTGGCATATCATCCTTACCTTCCATATTATGAACATAAGGAAAATCTTCAGGAGCTAAATTCGAAAATATAGTCTCGAAATCTTGTCTTACGGAAGGATCGTAATTCTCTTGAATAACTAGACTTGCGCTTGTATGCTTAATAAATAAATGACAAACACCATTCTGAATATTAGATTCAGCCACAAAATCCTGAACTTGACATGTAATATCTAGAAAAGATTTAGGATTCGTACGAATCTCTAATAAATCTTGTGATAACGCCATAGAAACTAATTAAGAGAGCCTCAAATAAGACTTCATGTTAACATTGATTGGTCTCGGTCTAGGTGGGCCAAATTCCATTACTATGGATGGTGTGATAGCACTCAGTCTTTCAGACCACATTTTCTATGAAACATATACTTCACCAATTCACTCAGAAACATTAGAATGGGTCAAATTAAAATCCCAGAAGGACCCAATACATCTTTCTAGGAGTCAAGTAGAAGAACCCACTGAAATAATAGACTTGGCAAAAGAAAAAAATATTTCCTTATTAATCGTAGGTGATGCATTATCTGCGACAACACACGTTAGCTTATTGCTCGAGTGTAAGAAACTCAATATCGAATATCAAGTAATACACAACGCTTCAGTTCTAACTGCGGTTGCCGGTGCTTTAGGATTACAACACTATAATTTTGGACCTGTGACAACACTTGTTCTACCTGAAGGAAATTACAAGCCTTCAAGCCCTATTGATAAAATAAAAGTAAATATGAAAAATGGAAACCACACTTTGGTATTATTAGACATCAAAGCGGATCAACCAGATATGGACCCTATTTACATGACGGCATCACAAGCTGCATGGCAACTTATTGAAGCTAAATTATCGGGTGAAATAAAAGTTGCAGCTGCTGCGAGAGTAGGCCGTGAAAACCAAAAATTATGGTATGGAAAAATAAAAGATTTGGCAAAAACTGATTTAGGAAAAGAACCTCACAGCCTAGTCGTTCCTTCTAAATTACACTTTACAGAAAGAGAGTTCCTCGAGAGCCTCTAACCGTTCCTGTTTTAAGCCCCCCTGAAACTACTTCGACCTAGATGCAGGGGTGGATTGCACTAGAGAACGGTTCTGTTTTTTTTGGTGACTCATTTGGTTATCCAAAAACAGTAGAGGGAGAGCTCGTTTTCAATACGTCAATGACGGGCTACCAAGAAGCTCTTACAGACCCAAGTTATGCTGGTCAAATCCTAATGTTTACATTTCCACAGATAGGAAATTACGGTTGCAACAAAGAGAATTATGAATCCGAAAAGATTCAAACTAAAGCCTGTATCGTGAAAGAATGGTGCAGACATCCACACCAAGGTGAAGAAAATTTTGATGAATGGCTTTTGAGAGAGAAAATTCCGGGACTAGAAGGAATTGATACGAGAAAATTAACAATCATAACTAGAGACTCTGGAACATTAAGGGCTGTAATAAGCACGGATGGTAAAATGACGCCTGAAGAAGGTGTTAAGAGGGCAAAAAAAATGGAATGGCCTTCAGACTCAAACTTAGTAGCTAAAGTATCAACAAAAAAAATATACAAGAAAGGAAAGAAAGGACATAATGTGACTCTTTTAGACTGGGGAGTAAAACAGTCTATTGTAACTAATCTAGCTGAAAAGAATAAAGTCACAGTAGTGCCTTGGAATTATAGTATAGAACAAGTACGGAAAACAAAACCTGATTTGATTTTTATGAGTAATGGACCTGGAGATCCAGATCATCCTGAAATGAAAAGTGTTGTTGATACAGTAAAATTCCTAGTAAAAGAATATCCAACAATAGGCATATGTTTAGGACATCAAATCCTTGGACTTGCACTTGGTGGTGAGACATACAAGCTGAAATATGGACACAGGGGCGGAAATCAGCCCGTTAAACACGTGAAAACCAAGAAGGTGTACATTACTTCACAGAACCATGGCTTTGCATTGCACAAATTGCCTAAGAACGTAAAAGAAACATTCGTTAATTTAAATGATGGCACTTGCGAAGGAATAAGTGGAAGGAACTGCTGGTCTGTTCAATTCCATCCTGAAGCGGCCCCGGGGCCTATGGATGCTAATGTTTTATTCAACAAGGTAGGAGAAATGATTGATGAGTAAAATGAAAATCTTGGTTCCTGGAGCAGGACCCATTATCATTGGCCAAGCTGCTGAATTTGATTATTCAGGAACGCAATGTTGTTCTGCATTAAGAGAAGCTGGCCACAAAGTTGTACTTGTTAATTCCAATCCTGCAACTATACAGACAGACCCAGATACTGCAGATATTGTATACATTGAACCACTAACTGTAGAATCTGTAGAGAAAATTATAGAAAAAGAAAAACCTGATGCAATAATACCTGGAATGGGAGGCCAAACGGGATTGAATCTGACCGTGGGATTAGATGCAAAAGGAGTTCTCAAAAAACACGGGGTCAAAATATTGGGAACTTCATTAAAATCAATTGAAATGTCCGAAGACAGAGATCTCTTCCGTAAAAGAATGGTAGAAATAGGAGAACCTGTTGCAACAAGTGGAATCGCAAATACAATTGATGATTCACTAAGACTTGCTAAAAAATTGAAATATCCTGTTGTGGTCAGACCTGCGTTTACTCTTGGAGGAACTGGAGGTGGAATAGCATACACAAAAGAGGAATTGGAAATTATTGCTGGCAGAGGACTAGCACTCTCGCCTGTAAAACAATTACTAATTGAAGAATCAATTTTGGGTTGGTTAGAATTTGAATTTGAAGTATTAAGAGATGAAGATGATAATGCAATCATTGTTTGTTCTATGGAAAATCTTGATCCAATGGGTGTTCACACCGGAGAATCTATAGTTGTTGCACCGGCCCTAACCCTTCCTGAAAGATCCTATCAAAAATTGAGAACATCAGCTCTAAAAGTTGTCAGGAGTTTAGGGATTGTAGGGGGATGTAACGTACAATTTGCATATAATTCCAAAACTCAAGATTATATTCTTATTGAAGTAAACCCCAGAGTTTCACGTTCCTCTGCATTAGCATCAAAAGCAACAGGAGTACCAATTGCCAGAATTGCATCAATGTTGTGTTTAGGACACAAACTACACGAATTATCTAACCGTGTTACCGGCAATACGAGTGCTGCCTTTGAACCATCTATAGATTATATTGTAACTAAAATACCAAGATGGCCATTTGACAAATTCAAACTAGCAGATAGAGAATTAGGAACTCAAATGAAATCTACGGGAGAAACAATGTCTATCGGAAGGACATTCGAAGAATCTTTGATGAAAGCATGGAGATCAATAGGCCAAGGAAAAGGATTCCCTGAAGATTTGAAATGGAGTGAAAAGAAACTAATGAAGAATCTTAGTACACCAAATGATAGAAGACTCTTAGCAATATGGTCATATCTCAAAAACAAAAAGGCTACACGAAGAAGTATTGATAAAGTATGTAAAATTACAGAATTTCATGCTTTCTTCATAGAAAGAATCGCCAAACTAGTCAGACTTGAAATTGAAACTGAAATATGTGAGAAAAAGATTCCAGATAAACTGCTTAGAGAAATAAAAATGAATGGATTTGGAGATAAGCACATAAGTCATTTGACAGGAATTACACAAGAAAAAATTAGAAATCAAAGAAAGAAACTTGGGATTACTTCTAGTTTTCTGATGGTAGACACTTGTGCAGGAGAATTTGAAGCTAAAACACCCTATTTCTACACTACATATGCAGATAGTAAGTCTGATTTTAAGACTGGAAAAAGCGTAGTTATTTTAGGTTCAGGCCCGATAAGAATAGGCCAAGGTATAGAATTTGATTATTCAACTGTCCATGGAGTACAGGCCGCTAGAAACGCAGGATATGAAGCTGTAGTAATCAACAATAATCCAGAAACTGTATCAACCGATTTTGATGCTTCAGATAGGTTATACTTTGAACCTTTAGATAGAGAATCTATCTTTGAAATATTAGATTTAGAAAAACCGTATGGAATTGTACTCCAACTGGGCGGTCAAACTGCCGTGAATTTAGCTACACATATCGAGAAATATATCAAAAAAGAAAAGCTCAAAACAAAAATTCTAGGAACAAAGGTTAGCGATATGAATCTAGCTGAGGACCGAGGTAAATGTGGTAAATTGATGGAGAAGGCTGGAATAAATATGCCTGAATGGGCTGCTGCAGAAAATTCCGAAGAAGTAATTAATTGTGCAGAAAAGATAGGTTTTCCTGTACTTGTCAGACCCTCCTTTGTTCTAGGTGGAAGAGGGATGGAGATTGTTCACAACAAAACCCAATTACAAAAATATCTTAGATTAGAAACACATGCCTCACCAGAAAAACCTGTTTTGGTTGACAAATTTTTAGAAGGAGCAATAGAACTGGATGTAGATTTGATTTCGGATGGAAAGAAAGTTGTCATCGGAGCCATTATGGAACAAATAGAAATGGCTGGTGTACATTCAGGAGATAGTGCCTGTGTAATGCCTCCTCAATCATTATCAAAGGCAGATGTAGAAGAGATTGTAGTAATATCAACAAAAGTAGCTAAAGCACTGAACATTGTAGGCACCGCTAACTTACAATTGGCAATTAAAGATCAAAAAATATACCTTTTGGAAGCAAATCCAAGAGCAAGTCGAACCCTGCCCTATGTCAGCAAATCAACGGGTTATCCTTTAGCAAGAATCGCAGTAAACATAATGCTTGGAGAAAAGATAACTAATTTGCCTAAAATAATTCCAATGAAAGGTGCCTCAGTAAAAGTACCAATCTTTTCTTGGTTGAAAATAACGGGATTAGATACTGTATTAGGACCTGAAATGAAATCTACAGGTGAAGCAATGGGTCATGGGCCCAATTTCGGTACAGCGTACCTTAAAGCAATGAAGGGTGGGAACAAAAAACTACCAACCAAAGGAACTGTATTCCTTTCTATTTCTAATAAATTAAAACTTGAATTTGGCAATATAGCACAGGAATTAATTGATTTAGGGTTTAACTTTATTGCAACAAAAGGAACAGCAGCTCACTTACGTAAAAAAGGAATAAAGAGTAAAGTAATTTGGAGAATATCAGATAAAAAACAACCAGATATCCTGTCGATAATGAGAAGAGGGAATGTGGATTTAATTATCAATCTCCCAACCGGTAGAAGAGCGGCAACAGACGGCGCTCAAATGAGACGACTAGCTGTTGAACTTGGAATACCATTCATAACTACATTAACTGGAGCTAAGGCAGCAATTTATTCACTGAAAGAAGGGGAAATGGATTACCTCGAACCATTGAAGAAAATTAAATACTAAACTATGCACTAAAGTTATATTTTATATAGAACAACATATGAGATTATAATACAGGACAAATATGGCAGAATCTGACAAAATAGTTAGCATAATTACATGTGATACTGAAGGTAGGATTGAGAGCTTTAATGAACATGCAGAAAAAATATTCGGATACACTGCAGATGAAGTCATTGGAAAGAAAAGAGTATCATTATTTTCTCCGGGTATGGTTGTTTTAGGACATGTTGCAAATTGGTTAAAAAAAGCAAGACAAAACAAGAACGGATATACCACAAAAAGCACATTCATACGAAAAGATGGAACACAATTTGCTGCCGAATTTACATGTACTGCTACAATGAAAGATGGAAAACATATTGGATATTGTGGCCGAACAAAAGAACTAGTAGATACCTCACCCGAAGAAACCATGCCAAAAACTTCACTATTAACGAAAATAATCTCAATCGTAGCAATAACAAGACTGCCCTTTCTCAGTGCTACCTGGATTCCTATCATAGCTAGTGTTGTGTGGGGTATACACGAAGAGCTTATCACCATGAATTGGATGACTTTTACCCTAGTTTTCTTAGGAGGTTCGTTCCTACATTTAGCTGCAAATACATACAATGATTATTTTGATTGGACCAGTGGAACCGATCAAATTAACAATGACTATTTTCTACAACTATCTGGAGGAAGTAGAGCTATTGAATTAGGGCTAATCACTGAAAAACAGTTATTCAAATTAGCAACAACTTTCCTAGCATTAGCTGGTTTAGCGGGATTAATAATTATGCTAGATAATAAAGTTGAATTGTTATATTATGGACTTGCAGGAGCATTTTCAGGATATTTCTATACAGGATACCCTCTAAGACTAGTAGCTCGCAAAGGTATAGGAGAACTACTAATTGGTTTGAATTATGGGCCTTTGATGACTATGGGGGCTATCTTTGCAATGTCTGGAATACACTCATGGGACGCATTTCTATTTGGAATACCACTAGGGCTTCTAACAACTGCAATCCTCTGGATTAATCAGTTCCCTGATAGTAAATCTGACGAAATTGCAGGAAAACATCATCTAGTAGTAGTATTAGGACTTGAAAAAGCTAGTTGGGGTTACCTAATCTTAATGTTAGCAGCCTTTGGATCCATATATGCCTTATACACATATGACATTGTTGAACAAGGGGCTCTTCTTTCTCTGTTAGGATTGCCGATAGCACTCTACTATTCATACCAAGTAATCCGCAATTATAATACACGTGAATTAGCAGGTGCAAACTGGGGAACTATAGGAATACATGCAATAACTGGAATTTTACTAATTGTCGGGCTTGAATACATCTAAATATGAAAGAAAAGAATGAAGTTAAAAAACACACAGCATTCTCAGTTAACTTGAATGACTATTATAGAGATGTAAAAACAGAATTTCAAAGGCATCTTGAAAGAGAAATAAGTAAAGAATCAAAATCTATTGCACCTCTAATTTCAAAAGGAATAGGCGAAGGAAAACAACTTAGACCTATACTTTGTAGACTAGTTTCTGATTCGTTAGGTGGAGACGCACATTCTGCTTTTGAATGTGGCATGGCGCTTGAATTAATTCATTGTGGAACTTTGATACACGATGATTGGTTGGATGGAGATAGATTTAGAAGAGAAGCACCGGCCTTATGGGACGAATTAGGGCCAAGAACTGCAATTTTAGTTGCGGATCTGATGGTTGCAACAGGTTCACTTCACGGTGCTATATCATTGGCCACTGGAAAATCACTGGCTGTATGCGCTAGAAATCTAACTGAAGGTGCTATTGCCGATTTTACAGATAAAGAGAATTACAGTGAATCGGTATATCTTGATAGAATTAAAAGAAAAACAGGTGCATTGTATAGTACAGCTGCCGAATTAGGTGCATTAGTCTCACCACGTATCGATTTAGCATCCCAAATGCACAAATTTGGAGAAACAGTAGGTATTATGTATCAAATAACTGACGATTATCTAGATTTACTAAATTCCATTATAACTAAAACAGCCATAGGTGACTTGGCTCTTGGAATTCCTACTTTGCCTGTAACCAGACTAAGTAGACATCCTGAATACAAAGGAGCCATTGATATTTTTGTAAAAACAGGAAAGGCAGATAAAATAATTGAACATGTGAAAATTACCGACGCTCAAAATATCTTTGAAGAACTTATCTCTCCTTGGCAAGAAATGTCTAGAAAATATCTAGAAGAAGTTCCAGATTCATCACATAAACTATTGTTAGAGCAAGTTCCTATGTCATTTTCGAATGAATTAATTGCAAGTGATAAAACTAAATTCCACGCAGATGTCTTCTAGGTGGTTTAGTTACTTTAACATCTCCAACCTTATGAGTATCAGAATCTAAAGCCTTTATTTCACCTGAAAATATCCTAAATGAATTTATTTTACTGAATCCTATGCCTTGTTGTTGACAAGAATTTTTCATCCGTGACCGATATGTATCTCTTTTACTGCTATTTGTCCCCTTGGGTGTAGTTCCTGACCACAAGTTTTCGAATTGAATATATTCCTTACTTTTCTTATCAATCATCCATTAATCAAAGCTATTGAAGCTTCCTTGCAAAGTTCAAAAAGAGATTCCCAATATAATGGGAAGAATACTGCTAATAACAGAATTACTCCAAAGGAGATGTACCTAACTGAATTAGGGAACTCAACCTCGCCCGAATCTTCGGGATCATAGAGATACATATATCTTATAACTTTCAAATAATAATAGAGAGACAATGCGGAATTTAGAACTCCTCCAATTACCAAAGCAATAATCCAAGATTCTCCAGCAAGCCCTGCCTGTAAAGTTCCATAGAATAAGAAAAATTTACTAATAAAACCTGCAAAAGGAGGTATACCAACCAAAGATAGTAAACAAACTGTCATTGAAAGTGCTAACAACGGGGATCTCTTTGCCAATCCCTTATATGATTCCAAATTATAACCCAAACCTACCGCCCCTATACATCCAACTATGACAAAGGCTCCACCTTTCATAAATGCATGTACTAATGTATGAGCAATAGCACCGGACATTGCTTCTTCAGTAAGAGCTGGAATTGCAATCATAATATAACCAGCTTGAGCAATTGAAGAATATGCCAACATTCTCCCAATATCCTTCTGTGAGATAGCTGCCAAATTACCTACAGTCATAGAAGCTAAAGCAATAATTCCCAAAACTAATTTCCATTCCTCTGAAACTGATTCTAAAGTAAACGCAAATACTCTAAAAACTGCAATGAAACCCATCGCCTTACTGGCAGCAGCAAGAAGAGTAGTAACTGGCGTAGGTGCTCCCTGATAAACATCAGGAGCCCAAGCATGGAATGGAACTACTGCTATCTTAAAACCTAAACCTGCCATTATGAACAAACAAGAAATAAATATTACTTCAGTAAAATCTCCAACAACAACTCCATTGCTAATTCCGTGCATAAATGAACTAACACCATCAAATGTCAAAGAACCAGTAATAGCATACAATAATGAAATGCCATAAAGAGTTAAACCTGAAGAAAATGCACCAATCAAAAGATATTTTGCTCCAGCTTCCGTTGATTTATCATCCTGTTTTCTAAAAGCAACCATTGCATAACTGCTAAACGCAGATATTTCTATTCCCAAAAACAGAGTTAAGAAATCAGTAGCTGAGGCAACAACCAGCATTCCCAAAGTACTGGAAAGAAGGAGTGTGTAATACTCAGCTTGATGAGGCTCTTCATCATCAAAGTAAGAAGTACTTACAATAGAAACTACTAAAGCTGTTAAAACAAAGATAATCTTGAATAATTGAGAAAAATCATCAACTCTAAAATGATCATAGGATACCAAGCCACTTTTATCTAACGATAAGAAATCAGGGTAATACCATGAAAGAACTAAAAACATGAATGCAAAACCTAAAGAAATATTAGAACATATGGAATATGACTTATTATTCTCTGTCAAAATATAAAGGGCTGGAATACCTATTATACTCACTACCATCAATATTTCAGGCAAAAAGAAGATAGAATCGTCCATTAGATAGCCCCCATAAAATTCAAGATGTCATAACATGCTACAGATATAGGATCCATAAGATAATGCGGAAATATACCAAAGAAAACTGCTAATAGGATAATAGAAAACATAGGGTACATTTCATACCATGGTGCCTCATGAACATCAGACATATCTATTTGTTCACTATCCACTCCGAATACGGCCCTCTGTAATGCCCATAAATGATAACCTGCAGTAAGCACCATACCAAATATAGGAAGAAGCAACCAATAACCATGAGACTGGAAGAAAGCAATAAAAACAGCTAATTCTGCAACGAAAACAGCCATACCTGGAAGACCAAGACTTCCCAAGAATATAACAACAAAGATTCCAGCAGTATTAGGTTGATGTTTAGCAAGACCCCCTAGTTTTGGAATGTCTCTTGTTCCTACTTGATGCAAAAGAACTCCTGCAACCATAAACATGGCTGGGCTTAGAATACCGTGGGCAAACATCATGAAAACTGCACCTGCTAGACCCAATTCGGTCATTGTAGCTACACCCAATAACGCCACACCCATATGAGAAACACTAGAATATGCAACTAATTTCTTTAAATCTGTCTGACCCAGACTTAATGCCGCTCCGTAAAGTATGGAAACTATAGCTAAAACAACCATAACTGGAACAAAATATTCAGCCCCAAGCGGTACAACTGGTAAAGCAGCACGAATAAGACCATAAAGTCCCATTTTCAGCATGACTCCTGCTAGAAGGATAGATCCTGCTGTAGGTGCCTCAACATGAGCGTCTGGCAACCAAGTGTGCCAAGGTACTGAAGGAATCTTAACTGCAAATCCAATAAATAAAGCTGCAAAAACCCACTTTTGAAAATCTTCAGAAAAATTTCCATTTTGCTTAGCTATTTCTATCATAGAAAAAGTTTCACCACCTGTTTCGAAATAAAGTGCCATAAATCCAATTAACATTACTAGTGATGCTGTAAAAGTGTAAATGAAAAATTTAATTGAGGCATAGCGTCGATTATCCCCACCCCAAATGGCTATAAGGAAAAACATTGGTATCAAAACAATCTCCCAAAATATATAGAAAACAAAATAATCTAGAGTAATAAACACACCAAAAAGAGCTGTTTGCATAACTAAGAGAAGTACGAAGAACAAAGCTGGTTTCTCTTTCTCATGCCAAGCAAATATAACCGTTAAAGGTCCTATTATACCTGTTAACAAAACCATTGGCGAACTAAGACCATCAACTCCAAGAAGTAATGAAATACCAAAATTAGGGGCCCAATCATATTGCTCCATCAAACTATATCCAGACTTATTTCCTGTTTTTACAAATACAATAATTGAAATAATCAATGTGAATAAAGTTGTAAATAATGCTATGATTCTTGGCGCATTAGTATTTTCTCTAAAACCAAAGGTCCATAAGGCACCTATTAAAGGGAAAACCAATAGATAAGAAAGCCAAGGAAAGTCCCCAAATTCCATAGCGATTTCAGGAGCACTCTGAATGATGATTTCTCCTCGCATCTTCATTCCTGCATGCGGTTCACATACGTAATAGAGTGTTCCATCTTCTGCAGTCAAATTAGATGGAAGTGCCCATTCACCTCCGTCTTGAGGTTCACCAGAACGGAATCCGTCGTTGTAAGTTAAAGATTCCGAATTCTCGACTTCAGCTACATTATGAGGCATACCTGGCGTCCAGAGAAATGTCACATTATCACCTGGTGAAATTTTAAGAACGGCAGGACTGAAAACATAAGTATCAGATTCAGTTCCAACCATCACAGTATGATCCTCGCCTGAGGCTACAGGAAGTAAAAGTATAACTAATAACAAGGCAAAAAAGTATCTCATAGTGACCATCCCATAAAGGGCATTATTATTCTAGTAATAACTACAAGAGCTCCCAAACCACCAACTGTAAGTGAAGCATAATGACCTGTAAAACCTGAGTTAAGTTTTCTCACTTGACTACTGAAAAACTGTGAAGCTGAAGCCACACAATTCACTATACCATCAATGATGTAAATATCAAACCAATCACATGCCCTAGCAACAGTATCCCAGGTTCTCATACCAAACCAATCAAAAAATTTTGACATGTAAAGTCTATTCGAAAGAAAAACATGCAAGTAACTGGTTACAGCAAAAGATTCTACAAACGCTGGTGAGAAAGTAGTTTGACCTTCAGAATCACGTTTATAGAACAAATAACCCAAAGTAACACCACTCAAACCAACAATAACTGAAAGATAAGTCAAAGATGATGTTAGAATATGATCTAAGATAGACCATTGAATCATAGACTCAGAATCTGCATGATGACCATAATACACTCTAGATCCAAAACCCTCACCAAGGAATAACGAAAATCCAGAAAAGACGGCAAGAGAAGCTAAAATCATAAGAGGTGCAGTCATAGCAAGAGGTGCCTCGTGCGCATGGGACTTAATCGTCTTTGACTTGAGTTCCCAATTACCCGTTTCAGCATGGTCTTTAGACTCTACCATTTCTTCAACAACACGATTTTCCGGACCACTGAAAGTCATCATCCATAATCGAGTCATATAGAAAGCCGTCATGGCTGCAGTCAACAGTGCAAGCCACCACAATATACCGAAAATACCTTCTGCCTCGGAATTATGATGAACTGCTTCAAGAATCTCATCCTTAGACCAAAAACCTGAGAAAAATGGAACTCCAGCAATGGAAAGAACACCCAAACCCATAGCCGCAGATGTAATGGGCATACCTTTGCGTAAACCACCCATCTCTCGCATATCCTGAGTGTGTACTGAATGTATAACAGCACCAGAACCAAGGAAAAGTAAAGCCTTGAAAAATGCATGATTCATCAAATGGAATAAACCTGCAGTATACCCTTGAGCATGATCTTCTATTCCATTTTCTGCAGCATGCCAGACAGCCCAAGCGCCTGTACCTAATGCAAGGAACATATACCCCAATTGAGAAATTGTCGAATAAGCGAGAACCCTTTTGATATCATACATCACCATAGCCATGCTAGCTGCGATGAATGCTGTAACACCCCCCGTTACTGCAATGTAAATTGCTGTATCAGGACTATGAACAATCAAAGGATAAGCTCGAGCAACCAAAAAAACACCAGCCTTGACCATCGTTGCAGCATGTATCAGTGCTGATACTGTAGTAGGGCCTTCCATGGCGTCTGGAAGCCATACATGTAACGGAAATTGAGCCGATTTGCCAACAGCACCACCGAATATACAAAGTGTAGCCCATTTCAATTCTGTAGCATTAGCTGCTAAATCTTCAGGGTTATCGAACAATTCTGAATATCTAAGTGTACCGAATGTACTGTATAGTATAACTAACCCCATCAGCAAAAACACATCACCTACTCGTGTAACCAAAAACGCCTTTTTAGCTGCCGAAGCTGCGGATGGCTTCTCATACCAGAAACCAATTAGAAGATAAGAACAAACACCAACTAACTCCCAGAAAATAAACATTAATAAGAATGAATTTGCTACGACCAAACCGAGCATAACTCCAACGAAAAGAGAAATTTCTGCAAAGTATCTTACTTGGCGATCGCCTTCTTCCTCCATATAACTTGTTGAAAAAACAATGACAAGATAGGAAACCAAACCGACTACTAACAACAACAACGCAGCTAAGGCATCAACATACGTACCAAAATCAAAAGAATAAGTCGCACCACTAAACCAAGTTCTAGTTGATTCTACATACTCTCCATGTAATGAATTTTGTATCAGAACATCGTAGGCAATGGCTAAAGAAAATACTGCAGATAAACCAATACCTGCTAGAGCAAAAGAACCACCTTTTCTTGAATCCATGTGCCCAAATAACAAAATTGCCACGAATGAAACAATAGGAAAAACAGGAATCATCCAAGCTACACTAACGAAATCATCTGCCAAACCATCTGTAGAAAAATAAAACAGAATAAGTGAAGCTGCCAAACTTAATGAAATAAACCTCAACAAGTCAGATTCAGAATTTTGATTATCATTATTTGACATTTTACCACCTCAAACTATTCAGTAAATCTAACTCAATAGTATCTCTTTGTTTAAACAAACTCAACAATATTGCCAAACCTATTGCAACTTCAGCCGCAGCAATTGTTGTAACGAATAACGCAACTATTTGACCTGATAAATCATTGTAAAAGCTTGAAAAAGCTATAAAATTTACGTTGGCTGCTGTAAGCATTATTTCAACAGACATCAAAACAACAATAGCATTCTTATTTCGAATTACTCCATATGCTCCAATCAGCAATAAAATAGAAGAGAATACAACAAAATTAATTGGATCAATCATTTAGTTCCTCCCTTGCCAGAAAAACACCTGCTTGCATTGCTATAACCATCATAACTCCTAAAAGAATGAAGGGGACTTCCCAATTATTAAAAAGTTCAAAAGCCAAAAATTTAGTAGTATCTATATTAACTACATGAAAAGGAGATGACGCCGAAGTATATCCTTTTGAATCCTGGACATAAACTGACCAAGAATAAGATTTACCATTTTCAAAATCAGAATAAGTGTAGGATGATTCCTCTAACATATTAACTTCATAGACTTTAACAATTTCAGGCAATTCATTTTCCGCCTCCTTAATAACCCTAATTTCTAAACCATAAGTTACACTAACCTCAGGCCAAACCATAGTAATCTTTGAAGAAGTTTCAATAGTTACAAATTCAGATTTTAATATAGGATATGTGCTAAATGTTGAACCTGCAATTCCCGTATAATATACTCTTGTAAGATAAGTACCTGCTGGTAATCTAGACGTTGTTGAAGTTACTTCATTAGTTATATTCTTATCCATTTTTACATCGCCAGTATCAACTTCAGTAACTACAATTCTGTAACCAACAGAAACTGAACTCCACTCAAAAGTAACAGAATTCTGATAATGATAATATCCATTTTCTGGAAAGCTAACTACAGGTGGACAACCCGTTTCACAAGTCTCTGGAAGAGGAGGGGAAACTTTTAGATTAGCCCACGGAACAGAAGCTACAGCAAAAACAACATAAAATGAAAAAAATATCACTAAGGCATCCCGAACCCAAATTACTGTACGGTTAGACATCTTCTCCTCCCTTCAACGTTCTTTTAGTTAGCATAATTCCAAAAATTATAACAACCGAAATAGCACCCACATAGACTAAAACCTGAATAACTGCTAAAAACTCAGCCTCTGCCAAAATGAATAGGCCTGCTGTCAAAAGAAATACAGTAGATAACCAAACGACTGAGTGAACAATATCGTTCCCATTAACCACTGCCCAAGCTGCAGCTAAGATTAAACCGGCTAAAAACCAGAAAACAAGGAGATCTAAAGCCAAAAATATCAAGCCTCGTTAGAAGCACCCTCCTCACTTAAACCACTGGAACTAGAATTGCTAATAGGTTCCATATGCAAACAGTCTGCAGGACATACCTTAACACAAGTTGAACAGCCAATACAAATAGTATAATCAAAGTAAGGATTTTCTACATTTCGAACTTTGCCACTCTTCATTTTCTTATTTTGTGGACCTAGATCCATAATAATACAATTAGTAGGACAATTATCCACACATTTACTACAGCCAATACAAGGATCTGCATCTAAAACAGGAGATTCCATCATATAATTTGTAAGTGGTAATTGAGGAGCGTCTTCTAAATCAACTTTCATAGATCTTGCAGGATAAATCAAACCCTCACGCGTTGTGTCTGCTAATTCATAAAAATCCGTCATTGTCATGGCACCAGTAGGGCAATAGTCCTCACAAAAACCACAAAACATACAATGACCAAAATTAATTGCTGGTCGTTCAGCCTTACTTTTCCTCTTAGCTAAGTGTGAACCATACCAAGCCTTGCCCTGCTCTTCATCCGATAAATCTACAGGTTTCATCTTCAAACATTTATTAGGACAAACTTCACCACATATGCCACATCCAATACAAAGATCCCAGATTACAGCATTCATACCTCTATAGGTAGGGGGCGGAGCTCTTTTTTCAAGAGGATACATTACTGTTGTAGGTTTGCCAAATGTTGACTTGAAAAACTGTTTTAAGGTAACTTTCATTGGATTTACAATTATATCCATTATGCCAAGGTCTCTTTCACTATTCATTTTAGAATACCTCCGGAAGGCTAACTATTTCTGAAAAATAAGGGTAAATCTCAACCATAAATATTACGATTAGAAGGTTTATTAATGATAAAGGCAATAATTTTTTCCATCCGAGTTCTAAAATTTGATCGGTCCTTATTCTAGGAACAGACCATCTAATAAAAATCCAGAAAATTATTATCAAATAGACTTTAGTTAAAAACCAAATTTCTGGAGGAATTGGCCAAGGCCCTGCCCAACCACCTAAGAATAAAATCGTAGCAACCGCCGCACCTGCAAAACCTCGAATATATTCTGCCATCAAGAAGAACATATATCTTATTCCACTGTATTCAGTAGTCCATCCTTCAACTAATTCAGCTTCAGCTTCAGGAAGATCAAAAGGAACCCTTTCAACTTCAGCTAGAATACATATCATAAATACTATAAAACCTATAAACTGCGGTATGAAATTCCAAATTGGAATCCCAAAGAACCAAGAAGATGCTTGCTGCTGTTCTACAATAACCACAGGGTCATAAGAACCAGCCATGAGAAAGACACCAGNNNACCATCAAACCTGCAGGAGCTGAAGAAGCTGCAAATCTATCAGATAAAGGAAAAAGAACTAACAAAAATACTGATGATGAAATGAAAATAATAGGACCCATTGTGAAGAGAAATTTATCCGCTTTAGCAGGGACAATCAATTCCTTAGCAAATGCTTTGATACCATCAGCCAGATTCTGAAGGATACCTATACCTGCATAATTCTCCTTAAATTTCCATGAAGGTGCACTACCTGCTAAGTCCTCACCCAACTCTCTAAATGAACGGAAAGAAAGCATCGGCCCTCGACGATCTTGGATACGCGCAGCTATCTTTCTTTCTAAGTGTATAACTAAAATCAGATTCGTCATTCCCACTGCAAATGCAATATTAACTGCGTACAGCCAAGCTAGTGTCGTAATACCGCCATCAGTTCCTAACCAATCCGCAATTGAACCTGCTGGATTAGTAAATGGAGGGAACAAACCCTCTTGAAACTCAAATATAGGTATAAGCATCTTTTGAGCAGTCCACTCGGCCATCCATTTACAGAAGCTGAACAAACTCATTTGTCTGTCTCTCCTATACAAATGTCAATACTTCCCATTATAGCAGGGATGTCTGCAACTTTGTAGCCTTTAAGATAATGAGGACATGCTGAAATTGTAGTAAACATCGGGCTCTTTATTTTCCATCTGTAAGGCCTATCTGAACCGTCACCAACAACATACATGAGAGCTTCACCTCTAGAATCTTCAGTACGCCTAAATGCTTCTCCCTGTGCACGAACGGGGATTTGTGACGCTAGCGTTGGACCTGCTGGCATTTTCTTGAAACAATCACGTATAATACGGACTGATTCCTTCATTTCATCTATTCTTACCATATATCTACTGAAACAATCACCATATCCAGGGCCAGCTTCTCTAGTTTGAATATCCCAATCAACTTCATCATATATCTCATAAGCATCATGTTTTCTCAAATCAAATTTAGTACCACAACCCCTTAGATTAGGTCCTGTTATTCCCAAATTCTGTGCTTGTGAAGCTGTGAACTTTCCAACATCCTCAGTACGCATTCTAAATATTTTAGAATTTTCAAAAAGATCAGCGTATTCATCTAATCTCTGCTCAAACAATTTCATAACTCGTTCTGTTTTAGCCTCAAAACCATCAGGTAAATCTCTCTTAACACCACCAATCCTTATGTAATTATACAACAAACGGCTACCACTTGGAGCTTCTAATAAATTCAAAAATAATTCTCTATCTCTCCAAAAATACAAGGCCCCCGTAATATGACCTAAATCAGGCATGTAAGCACCAGCCCACATTAAATGAGACGCAAGCCTCTGTAATTCTAGCATAATTGTACGAATGTACTTTGCCCTCTGGGGAACTTCTACCTTCATTAATTCTTCTACTGTATTGACATAACAATGGGTCCAGGTTGTTGAACTAGCATAACACAACCTATCAGTTAGTGTAGTATTCATGAAATACTTTCTACGTTCACCCATCTTTTCCACCGACCGATGGAGATAGCCGAGTTCAGGATCTGCATCAACAATAGTTTCTCCATCAACTTTGACTTTTAATGTCCATAACCCATGAGTCATAGGATGCTGAGGACCCATACTAATCCACATTTCAGCCATTACCACTCCTCCTCGTGTATCTCATACACGTAATCCTTTCTTAATGGATGACCAGCAAATCCCTCTGGTAGAAGTACTCTACGCAGGTCAGGATGCCCAATAAAATAAATCCCCATCATATCAAAAGCCTCTCTTTCATGCCAATTAGCGCCACCCCATAGATCTGAAATGGATTCAATAGTAGGCGTGTCCCGTTCTAAAAATACATGCACCTCTACCATTACTGCAGAGGGGCTGTTTTTAACAAAAACTGAACCATTTATTGCTGAAAAGTGATAAACTAATTCGAATTCGGGTTGGTTATCTATCGCAGTGATTAAAGAACAATGCTCAAAACCATAATCTTCTCTTAACTTAATAAAAAAATCCTTAGATTCTTTATTTCCTAAATTTAACTTAACAACATTATCTCTAATTACTGAAACTTCAGTAACACCCTCACAGGATGATAATTTCTGCTTAAAGGAAGTTATCTCCATAATTACCTCCTCAGAAACATACCTGGCTCTTTCTCTCTAATTTTCTTTTGTAAAGTTAGAAAACCATGCATTAAAGCCTCTGGACGGACGGGACAACCTGGTATGTAAACATCAACGGGCATAAATGTATCTGCACCTGCAACAACAGAATAGGAATCCCAATATGGACCTCCTGAGATTGCGCATTCACCCATGGCAATTACCCACTTCGGCTCAGGCATTTGTTCGTATAATGTCTTCAATTTAGGTCTTAATTTTTCACAGACGGGGCCATTGACTATCAAAATATCACACTGTCTTGGAGATGAACGGTAGACCAAACCTAATCTATCAATATCATGATCTGGAGCTGATGCCTGACCCATTTCAATTGCACAACACATTATACCAAAGTGCAAAGGATGAGGTGAAAATCTTTGAGCATAATTAAAAATTGGCCGTGTAACACGGTCAACAACCTCTCGCATACCTGTTGCTTCAGCTGCATTATAGACGGCATCATCAATCCATTTGAGTAACTGATCCGACCTTAATACTAACCAATCACCCGCTGGTGGATCTTCCATTATTTTTTCAGAATCTGTAGTTTTAGAACCGACACCTCTTCTAAGGCTTGGATTGCCACGTACGCCTTTAGAACTCATATCCAGATTACATCCTCCTTTCTAAAAGCATACCATAACCCCAATAATGTTAAAAGTAAAAATAACAACATCACAACTTTGGCTGCTATTGCTAAGTCAAGATATACTTGTACCCAAAGTATTAGGAATACAACGACTAAATCAAACACCACAAACAAAATTGCAAACATATAATATTGGAAATGAAATTGTATATGAGCTTCACCTACAGGCACCTCGCCACACTCATATGTTGAATTTTTTAGAGCATTGTCATTATGGGGTCGGAAGAACCTTCCGATGAAAAATGTCATTACAGGAAATGAAAGCGCAATAAGCGCAAAAATCCCTATAGGAACGTACTCGTGTCCCAGCACGAACACCCTGTTGTCAAACCCTATTAAAAGAGTTCGGGTAAATGCACCTAATTTTGATTCAATAAATGGCAAATAATAACTAGTCAGCTCTGGATGGCTAGACCCCGGAAAAGGTAATGCCATGGGCCCAAATTACAAAAGAATAACAACCAATGTTCTCCAAGAAATGAAAAACAATGGAGAAAAGATTACAATGTTAACTGCCTATGATTACACACTGGCTAAAATTGTAGATAATGCTGGTGTTGATGTGATATTAGTTGGAGACTCTGCATCAAATGTAATGGCTGGCCATGAAACCACATTACCTATTACTTTAGATAATATGATCTATCATGCATCATCGGTAGTAAGGGCTGCAAAAAGATCACTAATTGTTATTGACTTACCGTTTGGTTCTTACCAAGGTGACTCAAAAAAAGCTCTCCGCTCATCAATTAGAATAATGAAAGAATCAGGTGCTCATGCTGTCAAATTAGAAGGAGGATCAGAAGTAATAGATTCGATTGAAAGAATTCTTACTGCAGGAATCCCAGTTATGGGACATCTCGGTTTAACACCTCAGTCAATTTATAAGTTCGGAACATATACAGTCAGAGCAAAAGAAAATGCAGAAGCTAAAAAATTAGTGGAGGATGCTAAATTTTTAGAGAAAGCAAATACCGGCACAATTGGCAAAAAAAGTAGCCAAATCAGTAAACATACCAATTATAGGAATTGGAGCTGGAGCTGATGTTGATGGGCAAGTCCTTGTTCTACACGATATGTTAGGAATGACTCATGAATTTAATCCGCGTTTCCTACGCAGATATTTGAATCTCTTTGATGATATTAACAATGCAATCGAACGATATTGTAAAGATGTAAAGAACAAAGAGTTCCCAAATAATGAAGAAGAATACTAATACTCAATATTGAGTAGATACCCATTATATTTTAACTCGGTGTTAATACAAACCTGTGAATCCAGAAATTATCCTCAATTGTGCAGCCTCCGCTGATGGAAAAATAGCTCTTGCCAATAGGCGAAAACTAAACTTATCTAATGAAGAAGATTTCAAGAGAGTTCATTCCCTAAGAAGTGATTGTGACGCAATTATTGTAGGAATTGAAACTATTCTTGAAGATAATCCTAGCTTAACCATAAATACAAAATATGCTTCGGGAAAAGAGCCCATAAGAATAGTATTAGATACAAATTGCAGAACGCCAAAAGATGCAAAAGTATTGGACGGAAAAAATAAAACAATAATCGCAATAGGCAATAAAACCGAAGAAAAAAAACTACCGAATGCTGAACTACTAAGGTGTGGTAATAAGGAAATAAATTTAGAAAAATTAATTGGAAAAATGAGTGAAAGAGGTATTCAAAAAATAATGGTAGAAGGAGGAGAAACTGTTATTTGGTCTTTTCTAAAGAATAACCTTTTTGATGAACTGAATATATTTGTTTCTAATGTAATAATAGGAGGATCTAACACCCCCACTATTGCCGGTGGTGAGGGATTCATAGATGACAGTGAACTGCTTGAGCTCAAATTAGATAATATAGAAAAAATGGGGAATGGATTTTTAGTTAAATATACTAAAAGTAACAATTAAAACAAACGACCTAGATGGGACAAAATGAAAGTCGGTGTGATGGCATCCGGAAGAGGGAGTAATTTTCAAGCCATTATAGATGCAGGCATAAGGGGAGAAATGCCTGATGTTGAAATTGTACACCTAATTGTTAACAAAGTAAATGCATATGCTATTGAAAGAGCAAAAAAACATGGAATAAATTTTGATGTAGTTGATTCCAGTACTATGGATAGGGATAAATTTGATCAAAAGGTTATTGATTTATTCCGTGAAAAAAATATAGAAGTCGTCGTTTTAGCTGGATTTATGAGAATACTTACTCCTATATTTATAAAAACATATCGTAACAAAATACTGAATATCCACCCCTCCTTACTACCTGCCTTTCCAGGAGCACATGCACATAGAGACACAATAAATAATGGAGCTAAAATAAGTGGTTGTACTGCCCATTTAGTAGATGAGGGTATTGATTCAGGCCCAATTATAATGCAAGCATCAATTGAAGTAGAAAATGGAGAAACTGAAGATTCACTTTCAGCAAAAATTTTAATACATGAGCACGAAATATTACCTAAAGCTTTACAGTTGCTATGCTCAGATAAGTTAATTATTATAGGTAGAAAAGTAGAAATCAAAACTGACTAATGCTTTATATACACCACAATCTGGCCACCACTCTAAGCTTGGCTATGCAAAAATGTCTCTGAAACAAATCAATCGAAAGAGCAATTCAACCCTAGTGAAAACTATAGCAGATTTGAAAGAAGCTTCCCGTAAAAATGAAGCCCCTCTGTGGAGGAGCATTGCAACAAGATTAGAAGGACCAGCACGTAACTGGCCCAGTGTAAATATTAGTAAGTTAGAATACAACATTGACAAAAATGGAAAAGCTATAATCCCTGGTAAATTAATGGGAACTGGCATAATTACGAAAAAAATGACGGTGGCTGCATATAGTTTTACGACCTCTGCTAAAGATAAAATACAGTCTGCAGGCGGGAAATGTTTAACATATAATGAACTAATCAAATCAGTTCCAAAAGGAACTAATATAGTGGTGGTTGGTTAATGAAAATCATAGATGCCAGTGAATGTATTATGGGAAGATTAGCAAGTTCAGTTGCTAAAAGTCTATTAAATGGAGAAGAAGTTCATATAATTAATGCAGAAAATGCAGTAATTTCGGGATCTAAGGACATGGTATTTGGTGAATATATATCCAAAAGAAACCTAAACCATCCAAGAAAAGGGCCATACTATCCAAGAATGCCTCATTTGATGCTCAAAAGGGCTGTAAGAGGAATGATTCCTTACCAAAAACCAAAAGGAAGAGAAGCTTTCAAAAGATTGAAAGTTGATGTTGGAACTCCTTTATCCTTACAAAAAGAAAAAGCTGAAACTATTGAGAATGCAAAAATGAACGATTCTACAAAATACATAAGATTAGGTGATGTTTCCAAAAATTTAGGAGCTAAATTTAATGGTTAAAATAATACATACCAGTGGTAAGAGAAAGACTGCTATTGCTAGAGCTACTTTTAGAAGTGGAAAAGGCCGTGTTAGAATAAATAATAAACCAGTTGAATTTTACCAACCTGAATTAGCCAGACTAAAAATTCAAGAACCACTAGAATTAGCAGGCAAACACACAAATCGCATTGATATTAATGTCAGTGTAGCGGGCGGTGGTGTCATGGGACAAGCTGAGGCATCAAGAACAGCAATCGCCAGAGGAATAGTAGAATGGTCAGGAGATGAAAAACTACAGAAACTTTTCCAAAGCTATGATAGAGCTTTATTAGTTAACGACACAAGACGTAAAGAACCTAAGCATCCAATGGGACGCGGAGCGCGTAAAAAGAGGCAGAAGTCATACAGGTGAAGAAAAAATGTTAATACCAGTCAGATGTTTTAGTTGCAACAAAGTTATTGGCGGCCATTATGAAGAATTTGTAGAGAGAAGAGAAAAAGGTGAAGATCCTGGTAAAGTAATGGATGATTTAGGGATAGAACGCTACTGCTGCAGAAAGATTTACGTTTCTCATATAGACTTAATTGACGAACTCTTACCTTACGACTAAATTTTTAAAATATAGGTAAAGATAAGTAATAATTAACCCCCGAACAAGCACATAACAGTAGGTTTTCAAGGGATAATCAGGAACTGACAATCACTCTTCTTTACGCATTCAATGTATTTAGTGCTTCAACCTGAGCACGTTAGTGTAATGACGGCAACACCTTAGTGTCAGTGTTTATTGAGTGTGTATGGAGTCAAGAACAAAACCTCATAACCCCTCGAGGAGAGTTCTGCTTGGCAGAGCCCGTGGGGTAGTTTGGCATCCTTGTACCTTGGGGTGGTATAGACTCCAGTTCAAATCTGGGCGGGCTCACCATCTGCTAAAATTAAAGAGCCAATAATACCTGAATCAGGACCTAAACCTGGTTTGGAAATCAAATCTGTTAAATCAACTAATGGAGTATAATTATTCCACATTTTCTTAAAATGAGATCTAATTTTTGAATATAGATGACTTTGTTTCATAACACCACCACCTAGTATTATCTTGTCTGGAGAATGATTCGCAACTATTGAAATAAGACCATAGGCAATTAATTGAGACTCTTTTTCCCAAGCAATATGGGATTCTGGAATTTCCGAACCCTGCATTTTCCACCTCCTTTCTAAAGCAGGGCCACTAGCTAAACCCTCCCAACATTCTCCATGAATCTTACATACGCCTGATACTTGATCTGGATTGGGTATAGGTATATGGCCTACCTCAAGATGAAAATTGCCTGTATATGATTTACCATTTACCAAAACCCCAACACCTATGCCCGTACCAATTGTTACGTATATCAAATTATCACAATTCTTACCTGAACCATAAAAATATTCTCCAAGAGCTGCTGCATTAACGTCAGTGTCTAAGCTAATCTTTGTATTAATATTTTTTGAAAACTCAGAAAATATATTGACGCCTTGCCAACCTTCCTTACTTTCAGACACTAAAAGCCCATATTCTTTTGATTTTTTATCGATATTTATTGGACCGAAAGTTCCGACTCCTAAACTTTCTATCTCAAAATTATTGAAAAATTTAAAAATCTCTGCAAGTGTGTATTCAGGTCTCTTTGTAGATATTATTTTTCTCTCTATAATCTCTGTAGGACTCTTAGCTACAGCAAGAATACATTTTGTCCCTCCAAGTTCAGCACCACCAATCACAATTTGACTCTCTGCTTCTTAGGTCCGCCTTTTTTGTATCTACTAAAATGTTTTTTTGCCTTCTTATCTCCCTTGGTAACCCTTTTCTTTTTGGGAGTTTCAGTGTCATCTACCATAACTCACTAAAATCATAAGAATATAAATGGTGCGGGGGGAGGGATTTGAACCCACGTACCACTAAGGACTGGGACCTAAACCCAGCGCAATTGGCCTGGCTATGCGACCCCCGCTACGGATACCTCTGGGCCACACATTTAATAATAGAATTGGTGATGGGAGTTTATGCCAGATGATGATAAGGATAAAGAAAAGAAAGATTATGAGGGAATATTGGAAAAAGCAACTGAAATGGGAGCGAAAAGCATAGATACACTAAGAGAAAAGGCATCAGAAGCAACCGATAAAGTGATGGACTCGGCTAAAGCAATAGGAGAAATAGCAACAGAAAAAGTTACTGAAGCTGCAGTAACTACTGAAAAACTATAGATAAAATTGTGATAACTGTAGCTACAAAAATAGTAATAAGTTCAATGAAAAAAGTTGCCAGTAAAGGTACATCCTATGTCTCTAACGATGGAAATTACCAAGGCTTTGTAGATAAAACTTGGGAACTCCTACCATTGCCAATAAGACTTATTGGTAAAGATAGTTTAGGATATAATTCCACTATGTACCTCTTAAGAAATACCATTTTCGGAAATGATGACGAAGAATTAGTAGTAGACGAAAAAGATGAAAATACTATAACTCAGAATATATTGTCCATGTTCAAATAATAATGGCCGTAATCTCTTGTAATAAATTATCAAAGAAATATGAGGATGTATTAGCACTTGACAAAGTAAATCTAGAAATAGAAAAAGGAGAATTTTTTGGATTACTAGGTCCGAATGGAGCTGGAAAAACAACCTTACTAAAGATTCTGACAGGCCAGATTAAGTCGTCTGAAGGTACGGCAGAAATATTAGGAATGAATATTGAAGATAACGTAATAGATGTAAAGAAGAAAATAGCCATCGTACCTGAACAAGAGTCTCCGCCTAGTTTTCTAACTCCGAGAGAAGTTCTAGAAATGGTTGCATCAATAAGACAAATTGAAAATCCAGATATTGAAGAATGGATAACTTTCTTTGAACTAGAAGCAATGGAAGGACGGGTGTGCCGAAACTTATCTAGAGGTCAAAAACAAAAAGTAATGCTTGCCGCCGCTTTTATTTCTGACACTGACCTTATGTTTTTGGATGAGCCATTCATAAATTTAGATCCAATTGTACAGACAAAAGTAAGAGATTGGTTAATTCAGTATGTTGACAAAGGTGGGACTGTTTTTCTTAATACACATCTGTTAGAAAATGCCCAAAGACTTTGCGATCGTGCAGCTATAATCCACAATGGGGAAATACAATCTATGATAAAAGTAAAGGAATTGGATGATCAAAACATGAACCTAGAAGAATTATTCCATGAAATAATACAATGAATAGGCTAATATTATGGAGAATGCTTCAAGAAGAAATAAGACTTAACACAAGCTTTGCAAGTGGAAAAGGATTCTATTCTTTTCCTATATTAGTCTCAATAAGTGGTTTTCTTGCAATTGTATTTACAGATGAAATGATTACAGATATGGGATACTTAGGATATTTAGAAGTACTGCATTTTGGATTTCTATTTTATGGCATTTTTGCAGGATCATTAGCTTTTTTTGGAAATGAATTCTTAGAAAGAATTTTCGGATATTTAGGATTGATCATAGGACTACCAACAACGCAACCAATAACACAAAGAAAGATTACCTTCCTATACTTTGTAAAAGAATTTATCTTCTATTCCTTTTTCACACTCATCCCTGCATTCATAGGAGGTTTGATAGGATCCTATGTTTACGGGATAAATCTAATTAGCCTAATAGAATTCAGCATCTCTTTATCTTTTTCGTTCCTAACTGGCCTATCTTTTGCATATTTAATATCAAGCCTTTACAGACTTTCCTGGGGATTTAGTGTTGGTGGTGGACTTGTGACACTAATTATCTATGCGTTATCTGTTAAAGATACTGCAATTACACCATCACTAGAATGGTATTTGCATAAAGAGCCTATTTTTATTTTTATATCATTAATTAATCCTTTAATAATTGCTTTTTGTGCAACAATTTTAGTGACGGATTATTACGAAGAAGGGACCATAAGGACTGTTGGGTATCAAGACAGATTAAAAGAATACATTGGAAAGTTTAACTGGGCCAAACAAATTTCAAACCCTACTATAATCTCAAAGGAAAGAATTGATTTGCAAAGGAGTAAGACCGGAACAAAAATGTTTTTTTCTTTTGCATTCCCTCTCGCCATTCTAACCTTTATGAATTGGTTTATAGATAAAGGACTACCTATTCAAATTGATTTCAATACAATTTTTTATGGAGTCATGGTTGGGTTTTTTGGGACTATGATCTACTCTTGGTTAAACACGATAGATAGCCCTACTTTTTATTCAACATTACCAGTTACTGTTTCAGATGTGGTCAGAGCCCGGCTAGTTCTGTTTTTTACTATAACTTGGTGGATTCCGCTATTATTTTTATCATTAATATCATATATGAGCTCAGAAATATATTTGCTCCCTATAGGTATTATAGTAATGATTACTGTTGGAATGTACATTGTAAATTATACTGCATGGTCTACTGGCCTTAGAACAAACTCAGCTCTCTTTGATGCAATAGTCTTTCTCAAATTTTTTGTGGTTTCTGTACCGCCCATGATTGCTATGACTATCCTAAGTCTAGCGATTAGCCACAGTATTTCAACAGTGCTGATAGCATTATCCTGTATATGTGGTATTTTAGCATTATTCAGTATATTCTTCTACAATAAAATAGAGGTAAAATGGCAAAATGAAACATTCGATTAGAGATATATAGAACTGTGGAATGGAAAAACTAAGTGGCCAAGAACAAAAATGAGAAGCCTGAAAAGCCTAAACCAAAGAAAACACACAAAAGAAGATTTCGAGTAAACAAGAAGTTAGATGGTAATGTAGGGACTATATTCATAGGGGCTGAGGATCCATTCATGTACTTCCCTGATATGATGTCATACTTAGATCGTGAGGAAATCAAAGAAGTTAAATTAAAAGCAAGGGGGAAATCAATCTCTAATGCTGTAAACATCACAGAACAATTCAAAAATAGATTTAAAAAAGATATTGGAACTGTTGTTAAAAACGTAGAAATAGGAACTGAAAATGTACCAAAGAAAGATGGAAAAGGAACTTTTAGGATGTCATTTATTGAAATAACATTGGCGGCAGATAAAAAGAGAGAAAAAGCCGACTAGTAATCAACTTCACTTCTATTTTTCATTTTCCGACGTTCACCTGATGGAACTACTTGTAATTGACCCTCAAAATTTTGGCTATAAGATACATCATTGATCTTTGATAAAGCAATTGCCAATGCTGATACCTCAGAGTGGGGTTGGCTACCAATAGCTATATTGAAATCGGAATGTTCAAAAACCCAAGGAGGTACTTTTTCTGCACCCACAACAAATAACAAAGGACCTTTACATTTCTTAATATCTTCTAAATTATCATCTATGGGAAGTCCAAACATAGTCAGATGTATAGTTGTTCCCACCCAATTTTTAACAATTGCTTTAGGATTTGTTGTAGTTTCTATGATAAAATCCCCCCCAAACTTTTCAGCCACTTTACCTACTGTGTCAATAATACGACTATCTGGCTTTGACAAAAAAATCTTGCAAGCACCAAAGGCTCGGGCTGTCAAAGCTACATGTGTTGTTATTCTTTTATCTCTTTCAGGACGATGACCTATTCGTAAAACTTCACAAGTTCCCATAATTATCTATTCATCAATAGTCAACTTTTCGTCGGAAGTGGAATCACCCTCTGCGATTCTTTCTCGAAGAATATCAAAAACTATACGGCCTATAAACGCTATTAACAAACCTAAACTAATAAACCAAATACCTTGAGTATAATCGGGATCTTCAGTAGCTGCCAAATCAGTTCTAACAACAACGTCTGACATTATATCTATAATTCCGGCTGTAATCACCCCAAGACTTACTACCGTAAATATGAATCTAATAATATTTATATTAAAAATACCCTCTCTAACGTAAGTATCTATTGTTCGTGAAACCTCAATACAAACTATCGCTGATAACAGATATGGCAAGATTCCATTCAGGCCCAAGAAGGCAAGGACCATTGCTGCAACTCCAAGCTCTTTTGACAAATCCATTTGCTCTATTCCCTGTGCTACACCAACAATAAATAACAAAATTGCAATAAGCCAAACATAAGAATATACTGAAACGCGTTCGCTAGTTGTCAATAATTCATTATAAAAAGTTCGGAATTCGTCCTCCCAACCAGCTACCTTCACTAACAGATAACCACTTAGAATAACCCAAATAAGCCCTGAAGCTATTTCAGATAAACCCAAAATACCTGCTAAACCCCACACAAACACGATTAATGCAATAGGAAGAATAAATTGTCTCTGTATTTTGGGATCTTCCATTTTATGAACGATTGTGTATAATGTATCTTCTATAGGTCTTGATTGCTGAACAACAACCATACGTGTTGAATCTATTCGTAAACGTGAACGGATTATTGGTTCTAACTGAAGATCATCGGAACCATCGCTAACAAGTATTGCCCGAGTCGATTTAGTTTGAGTAATTACTTGATCCAATGTATTAGCAATCTTCATGTCTGATTTAGTACCAACTCTGATATCTCCACAGATTGTTACAACCTCTACATTTTCACCATCATCCAACAATTGGTCATAAGTACGAATTGCCTCTAACATTGTATTAGTATCACTTTCTTCAGGATCGGCTAAACCTAATTCCAATGCTGCTTTAATATTAGCTTCTCTTCCGATTACAGGACTACGGATTCCTGTCTTTCGACCCAAATCGTTATCCCTGTCTATGGCAATAATCAGCAATCCCATTGGTGTGTACGTGCATATCTACTATATAATTGTTACTTTTGACAATATTCTTTAAATATTAGCTTTTATCACGCAAACTTCACACAAGGTGAGATATGGCTGAGTTCAAAACCGTAATAGCAGACCCAAAAAGCAAAATGACCTACAAAAAAGTCCTTTCAGAAAACAAATCCAATGCATTAGTTGGTAAGTCTGTAGGAGAAGAAATAGACGGGATTTTTGTTGAATTACCCGGATACAGATTGAAAATAACTGGCGGATCTGATAAGTCTGGTGTACCCATGCGTGGTGATTTAAATGGAAACCAAAGAAGAAAAATACTGATGAAAGGTTCTGTTGGATTTAACCCAACAAAGGACGGTCAACGTAAAAGGAAGTTAGTTAGAGGTCGAACTATCAGTAGTGATATCTCACAAGTAAATCTAAAAGTTGTTGACTACGGACCTAAATCTATAGAGGAGCTACTAAAACCAGAGGAGGCTTAAGTTGACAGCATCCCCTCAACCCGTGATAAATATCGGAATGGTGGGGCACGTGGATCATGGAAAGACAACGTTGACTCAGGCATTAACTGGAAAGTGGACCGATCAACACAGTGAAGAAATGAAAAGAGGTATATCCATCAAATTAGGATATGCTGATGCTGACTTTTATCATGTTAAAATGAAAGGGGGGGAGGAATATTATACTTCTGAACCTGGAAAAGAGGAATTTAAGGGCGGAAAATTAGAACATCTGAGAACGGTAAGTTTTGTTGATGCACCAGGTCACGAAACACTGATGGCGATTATGCTCAGCGGAGCTGCAATAATGGATGCTGCAATACTAATTATTGCTGCAAATGAAAAATGTCCTCAACCACAAACTAAAATTTATAATTGTACAGAGTAAAATAGATGTTTGCTCAAAAGAAAGAGCTTTAGAATCATACAGTGAAATTAAGGATTTCCTAAAAGACTCTCTTTTGGAAAATTCCCCTATAATACCTGTTTCAGCACACCACCATAGAAATATTGATTTACTCATACAAGCTATAGAAGAACTTTTTCCAACTCCTGATAAAGATTTGAAAAGCGATTTTCAAATGATGATTGCCCGATCATTTGATATTAACAAGCCCGGAACTAAACCAAAAAAGATGAGAGGTGGAGTTCTTGGAGGAACAGTTGGTCTTGGAAAAATAAAAGTTGGCGACAAAATAGAGATAAAGCCTGGAAGGACAACCAAAAAGGGATTAGAAACCATTGAAACTGAAGTCAATAGCCTACATAGCGGTGTAGCTAGAGATTCATTAGGACCGGGAGGGTTGGTTGCAATTGGTACTAGTTTAGATCCGGCTATGACAAAATCAGATTCATTGTTGGGTAATGTTATAGGGAAACCTGGTACTTTACCACCAGTTTGGAACAAGTTCAGTGTAGAAGCTACATTATTGGACAGGGTTGTCGGAACAAAAAATATACAAGATATGGATGAATTAAAAACAAAAGAACCCCTGATGATAACTGTAGGTACCAGAACTACAGTAGGTATTCCAATTACCGTTAGAAAAAATATCGTTGATATTAATTTAACAATTCCTGTTTGTGCACCGATTGGTCAAAGAATAGCTTTGAGTAGAAGAGTTGATGGAAAATGGCACTTAATAGGATATGGAATTATTAAGGAATGAAGACTGTCTTAGCAGATACTAATATCATTTTGTGGACATTTAGTGGTGGACCTGATTTCAGAGAAGCAATTTCGAAGGCTGCACCTGGATGGAATTTAGCTATACCTAGTTGTGTAATTACTGAATTGGAAAAATTAGAATCAAAAGATGCAAGAGCTGCACTAAACATGTGTAAGGCCTTGGAAATTATAGACATAGGAGAGGGATATACCGATAATATGCTAATAGATGCTGCAAAGAACGGATACTTAATAGCAACCAATGATAAAGAAATGCTATCCGAATTAAAATCTTTGAAATTAAATGCATTGAAAATAAGGGAAAAAAACAAACTTATCTCAACTGAGGGAATCTAAGATGGGAAAATATGAAATCCCAAATATGCCTGTGGTCAGGTTATCCAAAAAACAAATAGAAAGGAAAAAAGAACTCCTGGCTAATGAAGTGAAACAAATAAAGATTAATGATATAAATGACATTTCTAACTTAGTGGATTCATTTGCAGAATCCAGTTTTGAGGCTAGAAATATAGGACTAGCCGCACAATTATACTATAAGATACTTCACACCGATACTGCAATAATTTGGTCTCTTTCAGGAAGCATATTCAGTGCAGGCCTAAGACAAATAACCATTGATTCAATAAGAGCTAAACATGTGGATGCATTAGTGTGTACAGGCGCTTTATTTGAACAAGATATGTTGGAGGCATTAGGTCACAAACATTACGTTTGTAAACCCATTCAAGATGATTCTGAGCTTCAAAGTTTGTATATTGACCGAATATATGATCACTTATTGGATGAAGCTGCACTAAGACAAGTTGATTTAACATTTAAGAAGATATCTGAAAATATTCCAAAAGGTAATTATTCAAGCCGAGAATTTATGAAGATTTGTGGTCGGTGGTTGTCACAGGCCAAAGGAATAAGAGACAGTGTAATGCAAGCAGCTTTTGAAGAAGACATTCCCATTTTCATACCTGCAATTAATGACTGTTCAATAGGTATTGGATTAGCAATGCAGCAAAAAGAAAGAAATGGAATGACTATTGATTCGATCAAAGATTTAAAAGAAATCGCATTCATGCAAAGTAACTGTGGAGAATCTGGAATAATAGTTGTTGGTGGAGGAGTCCCTAAGAACTATACCCAAGATGCTGTAGTTATGGCAGAGATGCTTGGATACGATGTAGAAAAACACAAATTTGGAATCCAGATTAGTACTGCTGATTTAAGAGATGGAGGATTGTCTGGATCTACCCTCAAGGAAGCAATATCATGGGGTAAAAATGACAAACAAATGGAAGAAATAATGGTGTGGGGCGAGGCAACTGTTTTTTTCCCATTATTAATTGGATATATTAATCAAAAAATGAGAAATCAAAAAAGAAAAGGACGCAAACTCAGTAATATATTCCAATCCTAACAATATAAATACAATTGACTATAAGATAAAAAAAGGTAACACAATGGGAAAAGGATACAGGCAACAATTACCGGATAGGGACCCTCAAGAAACAGAGGAATGGATAGATTCAATAGCCTCTGTTATTGATATAAAAGGCGAAGAAAGAGCAAGATACCTCTTACAAACTCTGATAAGAGAGGCAAGAGATAGAAATATAGCAATTCCACCTCTGACGAATAGTCCATACGTAAACACAATACCGCCTGAATCAGAACCTAAATACCCAGGGGATGAAATACTCGAAAAGAAAATAAGACGTATAATTAGATGGAATGCTGCTATGATGGTATCCAAAGCTAATAAAAAATTTGAAGGTTTAGGAGGACATATATCCACTTACGCCTCAGCTGCTAGTCTATACGAGGTCGGATTTCATCATTTCTTCAAAGGTAAAAATAACGGGATAGGTGACTTCATCTATTATCAAGGCCATGCATCACCAGGAATTTATTCAAGAGCATATCTTGAAGGAAGATTAAACGAAGGACACCTTGATCACTTCAGGAGGGAAGCTTTCACAGATGGATTATCAAGTTATCCACATCCAAGACTAATGCCTGAGTTCTGGGAATTTCCTACTGTATCAATGGGATTAGGTCCTACAAACGCAATATATCATGCAAGATTCTTAAGATATCTTCAAGAAAGAGGAATTGCAGATACATCCAACAGTAGAGTATGGGCATTCCTGGGCGATGGAGAGTGTGACGAACCTGAAACATTACACGCCTTACATTTGGCTCACAGGGAAAAATTAGACAATTTGACCTTTGTTGTAAATTGTAACCTGCAAAGACTGGATGGCCCCGTAAGAGGCAATGGTAAAATTATTCAAGAATTGGAAGCGATTTTTAGAGGATCGGGATGGAATGTAATCAAAGTTTTGTGGGGGCGAGATTGGGATCCACTACTTCTGAAAGACGAAAGGGGTCACCTCCTCAGAAAAATGGAAAAAACAGTGGATGGCGACTATCAAACACTTGCAGCTTCGTCTGGTGATTACATAAGAGAAAAATTCTTTGGACCCGAACATGAATTGAAAAAACTTGTAGAAGATATGGATGATAATTCCCTTACTAAATTAAGAAGAGGTGGTCATGATTCGACGAAATTATTTGCAGCCTATAATGAGGCCACAAAACACGAAAATCAACCCTCAGTAATATTAGCAAAGACAGTCAAAGGATGGGCCCTAGGAAAAGGATTTCAAGCACGTAATATGACACATCAGAAAAAATCCCTCGACAAATCGGACTGGGAATATTTTAGAGATTTATTAGAAATACCATTTACAGATTCGGAATTAGAAGACATGCCATACTACAAACCACCACCAGATAGTGAAGAAATCAAATACTTGAAGGATCAAAGAGAAAGATTGGGTGGTTTCCTCCCTAAAAGGAATGCGAGCTATAGTGGGTTTCACATGCCTAAAAATGATGTATTCACAGAATTTGATAAGGGAACTCCAAAGAATCAAGTAGTTTCAACCACAATGGCTTTTGTTAGATTATTGAGAAATTTGATGAAAGATGAAAAAATAGGTGATCTCATTGTTCCTATCGTTCCTGATGAAGCCCGAACATTTGGAATGGAAGCTCTCTTCACTGAATTCAAAATATATAATGCGCAAGGGCAAATCTACACGCCCGTAGACTCTCAGCTTTTACTAAGTTACAAAGAATCCGAAAGTGGGCAAATATTGGAAGAAGGTATTTCTGAGGCTGGTGCAATGAGCAGTTTCACTGCTGCGGGAATGGCATATTCTACTGTAGGCAAACCTACAATTCCTTTCTACATATATTATTCAATGTTTGGCTTCCAAAGAGTAGGTGATCAAATTTGGTGCGCAGCAGACTCAAGGGCTAGAGGTTTCCTTTTAGGGGCAACGGCAGGCAGAACCACTCTAAATGGAGAAGGGTTGCAACATCAAGATGGGCACAGTTTATTGACTGCAACAACCGTACCAAATTGTGTGTCATATGACGCCGCTTTCGCCTATGAAATTGGAATTATTATTAAAGAAGGATTAAGAAGAATGTATGAGAATAATGAGGATTTATTCTATTATTTGACATTATATAATGAAAATCATGACATGCCTCCAATACCTAAGAATAGCGAAGAAGGGATAATCAAAGGAATCTACAGATTTAAGAAGATAACAAAACCAATAGTGCGCCTGATTGGTAGTGGTTCTATAATGCAACAAGTAATTTCAGCTGATAAAATACTAAGCGAAATGGGAATAAATTGTGAGATATGGAGTGCAACAAGCTTTGGAGGACTCCAAAGAGATGCTATGGAATGTGAGCGTTGGAATCTTTTAAATCCAACAAAAAAAGCAAAAATACCCTATATTTCAAAAGTAATGAAGAACAAAGAAATGGTTACAATAGCTACAACTGACCATATCAAAGCAGTTCCAAAAATGATTGAAAGATGGATTCCTGGGGAATATATTACACTAGGAACGGATGGATTTGGTAGAAGTGACACTAGAGAAAATTTAAGGAAATTCTTTGAAATTGATGCAGAGCATATTGCTGCAGCTGCAATAAGTTCCCTATTAACAGAAGGAAAACTAACTAAAGCTAAAGCTGAATCCTATATGGAAAATTTAGATATAAACTCTGACGCACCAGATCCTTCAAGAAATTAAACTTACATTCCTGGTGGCATGCCGCCCATACCATCACTACCATCTGGTTCGGGACCCTCTGGCTGTTTTGAAGCTATGATATCATCAATCCTCAGAATCATCGTTGCTACATCTGTAGCACTACTCAATGCCTGTGTCTTAACCCTAAGTGGTTCAACAACATTTCTTGATCGCATATTGACGACTTTACCTACCTTTTTGAGTATGAGCCTTTCTAAGACCCATTAATGTATCAATAACATCAAGGCCTGCATTTTCTGCCAGTGTAATTGGAACAACTTCAATCGCATGAGCAAAAGATTCGATGGCCATTTGCTCTCTCCCTCCAATTCGGGGTGCAAATTTTCTCAATTTAAGTGCCAATTCAATCTCAGCAGCTCCTCCGCCCGTAACAATCTTACCATCTTCAATAACAAGCGATACAACACCAATAGCATCAGCTAAATTTCTATCAATTTCATCGATAACATGCTCACTGCCACCTCTTACTAAGATAGAAACGGCCTTAGGATTCTTACAATCTGTTACAAACGTCATATCATCATCCCCAATTTTTCTAACTTGTACAAGACCTGCAAAACCGATGTCATCTTTACTTATAGAATCCAAATTAGATACGATACGACCCCCTGTAGCTTTGGCTAAGGCTTCCATATCTGATTTTTTAGATCTGCGAATAGCCATAATTCCATGTTTAGCCAAATAATGTTGTGCTAAATCGTCAATACCTTTTTGACAAATAAGAACTGTTGCTTTGGTTTTATGAATTTTATCCACCATTTTTTTGATTGTGGCCTCTTCCTGATCTAAAAAGGCTTGGATTTGAGAAGGATCATTAATTTGAATTTTAGATTCTATTTCAGTTTTTTTGATTTCAAGTGGTGCGTCTACTAAAGCAACTTTAGCATTATTCACATTCTTTGGCATTCCACTATGAACAGGTTCTTTGTCCAATATAATTCCTGAAATTAATTCAGTATCAGATATAGAACCTCCTTGCTTTTTTTGAATTTTTATATCATCTCTGTCTACTTCTGTAGTTTTACCTTGGTTCTTAGAAACTAATTTAACTGATTTAACTGTTAAATCTGCCAAGAAATCTGCATTTGTTTCAGATGATTTACCAGTCATTGAAGTTACTGCTATAGCTCTCAATGTAGCATTATCACTTCTACGAACTGGCCGAGCTATTTTATCCAAAAGCTTTAGTGATTCAACACAAGCTCTGCGATATCCATTAGAGATTGCAGTAGGATGAACTCCTTTTTCTAACAACTCCTCGGCATTTTTCAATAGCTCCCCTGCAAGAATTACTGCAGTAGTTGTACCGTCTCCACATTCTGAATCCTGAGTCTTAGCTACTTCAACCACCATTTTAGCTGCAGGATGTTCAACCTCAATTTCTTTCAAGATTGTAACACCATCATTAGTTATCACCACATCACCCATGGAATCTACTAACATTTTGTCCATTCCCTTAGGACCCAATGTGGATCTAACGGCTTCAGCTATCGCTTTAGCTGCTGCAATATTATTCTGCGTAGCCCTTCGACCACTGTCTCTTTTAGTTCCTTCCTTAAGGATTACAACCGGTGCATTACCTGGAATCATCGTATCACAAATCAATATTTGCGAGGCCAATATATAAAAATACCCGTAAAATAATCAATTTAGTGACAAAAAGAGTAAAGAAAACATCACTGCACAGGATATTGAAAGGAAATTTACACCATTATTACCTAAAATACCTCTATTTTCCAGTGTTGCACCTAACAAAGAATCAATAACACTACCCAAAAACCCAAAAAATGCTGAAATATATAAAAAATTAACCTCAAACGAAGAATAAAAGGCGTGATTTTCCTCTATAATTAGAACAAAAGCAGAAAAAGAAAGCATAGATATCGAGACTGCAGAAAGTAATGAGGCTGTTGTTCCCTCTAATGAAATACCCCCATTCGTTCCAGGTTCTACGTGTTTTGTTGGATTAGTAATCAAAACCGGTTCAGGAGCTAGTACACCTATCTCACTAGCCATCGTATCTGCAGTAGCTGCCGCTACAGACGTAGTAAATGCAACGAGGGCTTGCTCAGGGGACAATAAATTCATACTATAACATACAGCCACAATGGCTGGAACTATCCCATTAGAAATAACATTCGAACCACCACGAGTACCATCATCACTCTCTTCAACACCCAACGCTTTTTTATAAACTATAGCAAATTTTGTAGCTAAAAAAGAAGCTCCCACAAATATCAACATGAGTAGCAACCAAGTCCAATGACCTAATGTACCTGTAATAAAACAAATAAGAAAAGCTAGTGCAGATCCTCCTTGATCCAAAACTTTCTTAGAAAATGCAATGCCTGAAATTATCAAACTAATAACTGTAATGAAAAATATTGTTATTGGGTCTGGTAATATCAAGAAACAGACCTCACAGCCTCATCAAAATGAGCTTTGAATTCATCCTTAATAGCTTCTAATCTTGGTTTATTTTTTGCCTCTACAAACATTCGGATGACTGGTTGTGTGTTAGAAGGCCTGAGTAAAACCCAGCCATCATCTAACCATATTTTCACCCCATCAATAGTTTCGACTTTGTATCCCATATCTAAGAATGTCTTCTCCAATTGTTCATTAACCTTAAATTTTATAGAATCAAGACATTTAAACTTCAATTCTTCATAAGGATAGGAGGGGATTTCATCTGATAAATCTGCCAAGGTCAAACCTGATTTAGAAACTTGTTCGGCTAATTTCAAACTGAAAATAAGAGGATCATCAAATATAAATTCAGTCAAACCAGGAGCAAAGAAATGGGCTGAAATCTCCATTGCAATAGCTGCATTGTGTTTCTTTAATTCTTCACAAACAAAAACATCTCCAACTCTAATCCAAATCAACTCACCACCAATCTTAGGAATCTCATCCTCCAGAATCATTGAACATGGAACTCCAGCTAGAACTTTGTTTGAATCTGGTTTTATCAAACTTTTAGAAGTAATTATACCTATTTTCTCCGCTGAAACCGCCCGAGCTCGATTATCTATGAAAACACAACGATCGGCATCTCCATCAAAGGCTATTCCGAGATCATAATCACCTTTCTCCATTAAAGAAATAAGATCACTCAGATTCTTTGGAGCTGGTTCTGAAGGTCGATTAGGAAAAGTACCATCTGGTTCATTATTTATGCTATGAGTTTTTGCTCCAAACTCTTGAAAAAGTCTCTCAATAATAACACAACCTACACCATTACCGGGATCAAGTGCTACGCGTATCCCTTCAATGCTACCGACTTTATCAGAAACAAATTTGACATACGTGTCTAAAATCTCATCTGTAGAAAGTTCATTGATTTTTCCAGAGATATTTGATTCTATTAATTCATCTTCAAAGAAAATTCTTTTAATCTCAAGATTTCCTTCAGTATATCCTGTCCCGTCAGGATGTCTGAAGCGAATACCATTGTATTCGGCAGGGTTATGGCTTGCTGTAATGTAAACCCCTGCCAAGTAAGGATTTGATGTCGAATTAGCCTTCCATGTGGTGAAATTTGCAACTGGTATTGGTACCATTCCAATTACATCAACATCAAAACCAGCCTTAGAAAGTCCAGCGGCTACTGCTTCCTGTAATTCAGGTGAACTTACACGAGCATCACAACCTATTGAGACAGTACCTTTGTCGTTATTCTTTGCCAAGAAATTACCAAATGCCAAACCTACTCTTTTACCTATATTAGCATCAAGTTCTTCGCCATAAACTCCGCGAATATCATAGGCTCTAAATATATCCTGAGAAATATTCATTATTGTCCTATTTAGAACGGTTTAAAAGAAATGCTCTTAATAGACGCTATAGTTCCTACCCTATGTCATTAACCGAATCAACTATGGTGAAATTAGGCTCCGATGCACCATCTTTTAATTTGCCAGATACAAACGGAAATAATATTTCACTAGATTATTTTGAAGCTGAAACTTTAGTTGTAATTTTTACCTGCAACCATTGCCCCTATGCAAAAGCAGTAGAAGACCGATTAGTCAACTTGGGAAATGACTACAAAGGACGAACCGATTTTGTATTAATAAGTTCAAACGATATAGAGAACTATCCTGCTGATTCACCTGAAAAAATGGCTGAAAAAGCTAAATACAAAAATTATCCCTTTCCTTACCTCTTTGATGAAACCCAAGAAATAGCAAAAGCATACAGTGCTGTTTGTACTCCTGATATTTTTTTATACAATAAAGATAGAAAATTAGAATACAGAGGAAGACTGGATGATAATTGGCAAAATCCTCAAAGTGTGACACGTGAAGAATTAAAGATGGCGATTGACGCCGTCTTGAGTGGTTATAAAATAGAATTTGAACAGATCCCCTCTATGGGTTGTAATATCAAGTGGAAATAAATATTTGAGAAAATGACTGAAAAACAAAAGAAAAAAGCTCATGTATCTTTAGAGACAACAGAACCTATGTCTTTTGGATCTGGTTTTATTAGTGGAATACTGTCCTCTATTTTGGGTATTTTTGGTCTAGGCATTGTTCTTTCCCTTAGATTTCCTAACTATTTTACAACTGAAGAATTAACTGATTTCTACTCTTCAATATCTATTCTCCGTGCGGTTATTCATGTAATTCTTATTTCTTCATTTATTTTAGGTTGTATTAGTACTATTTTACGTGCTAACAAAGCTCTTGGTTTAACAGGGATTGTTTGTACGTTAATTGCTGCACTTCTCGGAGGATCACAAGTAGAAATAGGCGGTGAAATTGGAGAAAGGTCTGCATTTGGCCTAGATTATTTTGTCTTGAGTCTAATCCTGTATTCTGCTGTCTTTATTCCTCTGGAACGATTATGGGCACTTAGGCCAGAACAAGCTGTATTTCGACGTGAATGGAATGTGGATCTTACTTATTTCTTTATGAACTCAATCCTGGTAGAAGTATTAACCTTTTTCACACTCCAACCATCCTTTATTTTGTTTGATGGAGCACGGATAATTTATCTTGTGGAAACACTAGGTTCACTTCCATTGATTATTCAGGTTCCAATATTGCTGATAGTAGCAGACTTGGCCCAATATTGGATACATAGAACTTTCCACGTAATACCTTTTCTTTGGAACTTCCATGCAATTCACCATTCAGCTGAAATGATGGACTGGCTTGCAGGATCACGCCTTCATCTAGTGGATGCTGTAGTTACAAGAGGTTTTACCTACATCCCAATCTATTGCTTAGGATTCTCTGAGACTGCAATATTTGTTTACGTATTCTTAGTAGCAATTCAAGCAACTTTCATCCATGCAAATGTACGTTGGGAATTCAAAATTATTCAGAATTGGATCGCAACACCAGCCTTTCATCATTGGCACCATGGTGCTGAACCAGAGGCAATTGATAAGAATTTTTCAGTCCATACACCTATTTGGGACAGAATATTTGGTACTTATTACATGCCAGGCCGTTGGCCAAAGGCGTATGGTCTCGTTGGAGACCATAAATTACCTAATAACTGGCTCACTCAAATGATTTATCCCTTCAAGAAGAAATAATATCAGGCTCCCTCATCCGGCTTGTTCTTACTCTTCAAACATTTTCTTGGTGGCTTTAATTGTCTCTCCAGCTGAGATTAATACATCACCTGTTGATTCGACAATATCCCCCATTTTGTCTGTAACGCCCTCAGCTTGATCTGCAGCCTTCTGTGCTAAATCTTTAGACATGTCTGAAACCTTCTGAGCAAGGAATTTAAGATCCTCTAATGCTTCATCTAAACCCAAAGTTTCAATCTTAGATTTCTTCTCATCGGACATAAGAGGGTAAAATAGTGGCCATAATTAAATCTGTGCCTAATATTTATAGAACCCTTCACCAGATTTCTTTCCTAATTTGCCTTGTTTTACCATTTCAATTAATAGTGGACACGGCCTGTATTTATCATCATTCAAATCACGATGTAATACTTCCATTATTGCTAAACAAGTATCAAGGCCAATAAAATCAGCTAATGTTAAAGGACCCATAGGGTGACTCATTCCTAATTTCATCACAGTGTCTATAGCCTCAGGTTCAGCTACACCTTCCATGACGCAAAATATTGATTCGTTGAGCATCGGTAAAAGTATTCTATTACTGACAAAACCAGGAAAATCATTCACAAGAACTGGGACTTTGCTCAAATCCTGTGCTAGTTTAAAGGTAGTTTCAAAGGTATCATCACTGGTACTTTTAGCTCTAATCACTTCCACTAATTTCATTACAGGTACAGGATTCATGAAATGCATACCCACAACTTTTGCAGGTCTTCCACTAACTTCGGCTAGAATACCTATAGGAATACTAGAAGTATTTGAAGCTAAGATGGTTTGATCATTGCAAATATCCCCTAAATTTCTGAATAAAGTCTTTTTTATATCTACATTTTCTACTATTGCTTCTATTATAATGTCTGAATCACTTAAATCTTCAATTTCTAAAGTAATACCTATATTTTCAAGTGTATTGTCCATCTCATCCTGACTTATTCTTTCCTTCTCTACACTCCTACCTAAATTTTTATTAATAGTTCCTAAACCATTTTCTACGAATTCTTGTTTAATGTCACAAAGTATGACTTGGTTACCAATAGCAGCACAGACTTGTGCAATACCAGCACCCATTTGACCCGCACCAATGACTCCTACTTTCATTGTTCACTTAATTTAATCATAATAGCATTTTGAATATGTAACCTATTCTCTGCTTGATCAAAAGCAATTGAATAGTCCGATTCCATCACCTTATCAGTCACTTCTCTATCTCTTTCAGCAGGCAAACAGTGCATGAATAGTGTGTTTTTACCCGTAGAATCCATCAACTTCTGATTTACTTGGAATTGCTCAAATACTTTTCCGCGGGATTCTGCTTCATCTTTCTGACCCATAGATGCCCAAACATCTGTATAGATTACATCAGCATCTTTAACAGCATCGAAAGGATTATGACTTATTTCTATATTTGAAATGCCTGCATTCTTAGCTTTCTCTACGGTGTCTTTGTCTGGTTTGTAATCATCTGGACAGCAACAAACAAAATGAAATGGAAAGCGCATCGCAAGGTGTAACCATGAATGTACAATATTGTTTCCATCACCCATGTAAACTATTTTTATGTTTTCAATATTTCCTAAATGTTCCCATACTGTAAAAATATCTGTCATTATTTGACAAGGATGATTATAATCAGTCAAACCATTGATTACAGGTATCGAAGAATGTTCAGCTAATTCGAGGATGTGTTTGTGTTCGAAAAGACGTGCCATTATCATATCATTATATCTACTAAATACCCTTGAAATATCCTTAATAGCTTCACGTTTCCCAATACCAATATCATTAGGTCCGAGAAAAAGGGCGTGTCCACCCATCCATTCAAACCCAGTTTCAAAAGAGACTCGAGTTCTTGCAGATGGTTTAGCAAATATCATGGATAATGATTTATTCTTGAAATGAGGATAATCTTCCCTATTACGGAATTTTGCTTTCACTGATTTAGCTAACTCGAGAATTTCCCAAAGTTCTTCTTTGTTATAGTCTGATATATGAAGAAAATGCTTATTCTTCATTAATCTCTATCTATTCGCGGAGCTAACAGAAATTTTACATTACCTTGAGCACCAGTCATATCGTCAACGGCTAAATCTGCATCAATTTTCACAGGTAAATCATTACCAAGATTTATGTGTAAAATTCTGTCAGAAGGCAATGAATTAACCATTAGTGCAAAATATTCCAATGAAAAAAGAGATGTAGCATCCTCTGCCGAATCCAATTTCTCAAGCTGATCCTTTCCAAGTGAAACATCAACACTATTTTGATTATCACCTTCACAAACTAATCTAAAAGTATCTTTTGTTGTAGATAATGCAATATGGTCTGAAACTGATTTTGATGCTTTAAGTCCTTGCCCAATTTCACCGACTGCTACGCTTACAGACGCAGGTAAATCCAGAGAAGGTACTTTTGGATCTGGCATTCCTGAGGTATCAAGTAACGGCATTGCTCGAGTTAAATTACCAATATTCACAACTAACCTGTTAAGTTTATCATCCATTTCGAGTTCAACCATGTCATCTTTACTTGCCACTGTTAAAACATTCTTAAATTTATCAATATCCAACCCCATTTCCATAGATTTAGCCTCGTAACTATCAAAAGCAGATTTCACCAGATTCGCTTCAATCATGGCTACATGAGAAGGATCTACAGCTTTAATTTGTAGTCCTTCTTCACTAATATTTAACTTTGCTTCGTCCACTAATGAACCTACCGTTCCAATAAATTCTTTTAGATTATCTGCTTTAATTCTGGCTTTGAACACTTAACATCCTCTTGGCTTGATTAGTGGCCGATATTTAACTTTTGTTTATGCTTTTCAGGGAGGCATTAATCTAATATACTTAGCTCCGATGAACATACGTTTTACTTCCCGGAGGGAGTTTTTGTCAGAGAAAGATTTGAAAAAAGGAACAACCACTTTGGGGCTTGTCTGCAAAGATGGAATAATAATGGCTACTGAAATGAGAGCTACAATGGGCAATTTAATTGGCCATAAAACAACACAGAAGCTCTTCAGAATCTCAGATAACATGGCGTTAACTGTTGCAGGCTTAGTCGGCGACGCGCAAATGTTAGCTAGATGGTTATCTGCAGAAGTGAAACTCTATGAATTGAAGCATGGTACAAAGATGTCATTAAGGGCCGCATCAACATTAATGGCCAACATAATGAATGGTAGAAGATACATGCCCTTTTGGGTTCAACTTCTTTTAGGAGGTAATGATTCTGAAGGATCACATATTTATTCATTAGATGCTGCAGGAGGTTCAATACCTGATCAATTCCAGACAACCGGTTCTGGTTCACCTTTTGTTTATGGTGTGCTAGAAGATCGTTTTAAGGAAAACTTATCTTTAACTGAAGGTAAGAAATTAGGTGTTAGGGCATTAACTGCTGCAATGAAGAGAGATTCAGCCTCAGGAGACGGTATCTCTATGTGTGTAATTGATTCTAATGGTTTCCAGAAGGTATCACCTGAAGAAATCGAAAAAATTGAGACTACTTTGGCAGCTTAGGGCTGACCAAGAAATGCAGGAAGGTCAAAATGGCCGTAGAAGACGTAATTAAACTAGTCAAGAAAGTCGCGACTGAAGTCATACCTGATAGCGTAGCTTTTACAGATGTTAAAGTAGAAGCCTCAAACGTCGTTTTATACACGAAAAATATAGAAATATTTTCAGATAATAATGATCTAATTCGAACTTTAGCTCAGAAGGTTAGAAAACGTATTGTGATTAAAGCAGATCCAAGCGTTAGGAAACCAATTATAGCTGCTAAACAGAAACTAAGTGAGATTATGCCTGAAGAAGCGGAAGTTATTGATATTAAATTTGATGAAATTAATGGAGATGTGATTATTGAAGCTAAAAATCCTGGAAGGGCAATAGGAAAACACGGTGTAATACTGAATAGCGTACGTAGAGAAATTGGGTGGAATCCTATAGTTATACGCTCAGCTCCAATGGAATCTAGAACACTTACAGAAATCAGGAACTATATGTTGGATGGGAAAATTGCAGATGGTCGGAAAAAATTTTTAACAAGAGTTGGAAAGAAAGTTTTCAGAGACACCATAGATGGTGAACAGCATGTCCGTCTAACTGCCTTAGGAGGATATCGAGAAGTTGGCCGTTCATGTCATTTATTAATGACTAAAGACAGTAAAGTCTTGATAGATTGTGGTTTTAATCCTGGTAATGACAAGGAACCAAGTCCTTTCTTAAATGCTCCAGAAGTTACACCGTTAGAAGGTATAGATGCCGTTGTATTGACTCATGCCCACTTAGACCATTCAGCTTTACTCCCTATGCTTTTTTATTATGGATATGATGGACCTATCTATTGTACACCACCTACGAGAGAATTAGCTTCTCTTCTTCAGAATGATTATATAAAGATTCAGAATGCTGAAGGTAAAAAAGTTCCATACGGTACCGAACATATTAGGCACTCCATTAGAAATACTATTCCATTAAATTATGGAGATACAACTGATATCTCTCCCGACCTCAAATTAACATTTCATAATTCAGGACATATCCTAGGTTCAGCCGCTGCTCATTTCCATGTTGGTGATGGTTTGTACAATTTAGTTTTCTCGGGAGATATTAAATTTGAAAATACTTGGTTATTTGATAGAGCTGTCAACCATTTTCCACGTCTTGAAGCACTTATTATGGAATCAACATATGGAGGATATAATGATTTTCAGCCACCGAGAGAAGAAGGAACTAGAAATCTTACCGAAATAATCAATAGAACTGTAGAAAGAAGAGGTAAAATTCTGATTCCAGTTTTTGCAGTAGGGAGATCTCAGGAAGTCATGCTTGTCTTAGAAAAAGCCTTTTCGGAAGGGAAATTGAAGGATACACCCGTTTACCTTGATGGTATGATATGGGAAGCTACAGCATTACATTCGGCATATCCTGAATATCTGAATAATACTCTACGTAATAGGATATATCAGAATCAAGATAATCCATTTAGATCTGAAATATTCAATAAAGTAGAAAGTAATGAAATGCGGCAAGAAATATGTGGAAGAGATGAACCTGCAATTGTTCTGGCTACTTCAGGAATGGTAAATGGAGGACCTGTTATGGAATATTTGCGTCATTGGGCCCCTGAATCAAATAATACTATGGTATTTGTTGGATATCAAGCATCTGGCACTATGGGTCAGAGACTACAGCAAGGAGCAAAAGAAATACACCTTCATGACAGAGAAAATGGAGGCATGGTTCCTGTAAAAGTAAATATGAATTTGGAAACTTGTGAAGGCTTTTCAGGTCATAGTGATAAGAGACAATTAATGCGTTATTTGAGAACAATAAGACCTAGACCTAAGATAGTTTTGCTGAATCATGGAGATGCGCAAAAATGTGAGCAATTTGCTAATGATATAAGGCGTAAAGTTAGATTAGATGCTAGAGTACCTCACAATTTGGAAACTATAAGGTTCATGTAAAATGGACAACATCGAAGATAAAATTTTAGAAGCTCTAAAGGAACTAGAAAGGTGGCAGAATAGGGAAATTAAAGTTAAAAAACGCTTAGAAAGAAATGATGCCGATATTTCGGAATTAGATAGAATTAAGGAGCAGATAACACATTACGAAGGATTATTACAGGATATGAAGAAAAAAATATCATCGACTGATGTTTCTCGTACAATATTCCGTTCGAGCAATCAATAATTAATACATATATAGAATATAGATTACAAGGGTGAGGTGGCAGAGCCCGGCTATGCACGCGACTGCAGATCGCGACCACGGGAGTTCGAATCTCTCCCTCACCACCATTATTCTACATTATTTCGGGTGCTTTTAATCCAAGAATGGACAAACTCTCACTAAGTATCTTTTTAGAACAAACAACCAAATTGATTCTAAAATTCTCATTATTATTTCCTATGACTGGACAATCGCGATAGAATTGATTAAAGTCAGAAGCTAAAGTATGGATGTAATTTGGAATATAATGTATCGCTAGATTATCTACAGCCTTTTCAACCGTATTTGGCCATTTAGATAACGTTCGTAATAGCCTTATTTCCGATTCAACAAGACTATTTTCTAATTTACAATTGGGTGTATTTTTGCTATAATTCCTCAATATTGCTGAGGCCCTTGCATGTGAATACATTGCAAACGGTGCTGAATCTCCCTGCAGATTAAGAGCTTCATCAATATTGAATGTAAATCCTTTTTCAGCTTGAACTTTTAGAATATTATATCTAAGTGCACCGATACCAATTTGTTCAGCTAGGATTTCTTTATCGATATTACTTAAATCGGTCTCAGATAATTTTTCTAATGCTAATTTTACAATTTGTTCCATTACATCATCCAAATAAACAACTCTTCCAGCCCTTGTAGACATCTTACCACCTGGTAAATTGACAAAAGAATAGAACAAAGCTTGAGGGCTTTTTGAATTCAATTCCCTAAGTGCTATTCCAAGCAATTTGCTCTGTAACTTGTGGTCCTCACCTAGAATATTAAGTGCACGATCAAATCTCCTAAATTTATCTATATGGTATGCAATATCTCTTGTAGTATAAAGACTTAAACCATTTTCTCTAGTAAAAAAGAATTTTTGATTTCTTCCTGCAATGTTTTCTTTCGCCAAATCTAGGTAATAAGCCCCCTTTTCTTCTTTACAGAGATTGCTTTTTTTGAGTAATTCTATGACTTTTACAACTTCTCCACTAGATATCAAATCCGATTCATGAAAATATGTTTCTGCTTCTGTACCTAAAATTTTTAAGGACTCCTTCATTCCTTCTAACATCATTTTTGCAGCATCTTTAACCTCATTCAATACTTTTTTGTTCCCACTTTCAATTAGTTCCATTTTCTCATATATCTTAGATTTGGCATCCTCACTATTTTTAAGATCCTCAGAAGCGCTACGATAACATTCAACTAGTTCATGATCCTTCTTTCCATTCCCATTTCCCTTATAATTTGCTACTCCAAATGCTAGTGTTGCTGCTTGTCTTCCTGTGTCATTCACATAATATTCAGTACTGACATCATGCCCATAATATTTCAAAAGTCTAGCAATACTATCCCCAATAATAGGATTTCTTGCCCTTCCCATATGGAATGGTCCTGTAGGATTAGCAGAAGTGTGTTCAATGAGTATCTTTTCTTTTTTTACGTTTCCTTTCCCATAATTAGTACCCATTATTTCCAAAATAGTATCAGCACCAATCTTATTCCAATCTATAGTTACATTGCAGTAACCTTTCTCTGTCTCAGTCGATAAAACTCCCTCATTATCTATCAAAATTTTCCCGATTTCTGTAGCAATCCAACTGGGATCTTTCTTGAGTATTTTTGCTGCAGGAAAACAAATTATCGCAAAATCACCTTTTGGAGAATTTCTATCGATAGGCAATACTGGCCAATCTCTTTTTTTTGCTATAATAGTGGCTGTTTTGACAACCTCATCGATTACACCAATTACCTTCTGACTCACAAGTATGTTGTACTGAAAGGGGGTTTAAGCTTATCCAATATATCTTGGAACTGAAGAGGAAACTTCAGGTGGTGCTTGTTCTCGTACAGACTGCACTTCTTGTTCCAAACTTTCAGCCTCTTTTAACAAAGGCTCAGGATCTAGTTCAATTGCTAGTAATAATTCGTCAATAGCTTTGATGACGCTAGCTGCAGCCCTCGCATCTGGAAGGTCTTCATTCACCTCTGCTAAAAGACCAAGTACATTCATTTTTCTAATTTTCCCTTCATTCAATAATGCACCCGTTATTCCACCAACAGTTCCATATGTAAATGGTTTAACTTTTGCTTCTTCAATCCAAATTCTAGAACCCACTGTAGACGTAATTCCATAAACTTCATTTTCTTTTCCTTCTTCTTTAGGGCCTGAATTGAATCCTTCACCAGATATTACCTTTGTACATCCGTTTTTCTCAGCCCAATTCAATAATACATTGACCAAATCACGGGTTATTTCAGCAGGTGGAGTGAACTCACTAACGCAAACAACCACTTGATTACAAGTTCCATCGTTACAAACCTGCTCGCCTGCATAAAGTCTCATAGGGTTATGAGGTTCACCATCTTTCACTACAGATATTGCAGGAAATCTTGGACTATCAATAATACCTATTTGTTCTAATTTTAGTGTATTAATCAGGAAATTGGCTACTATAGTACCTACCAATCCAACACTAGGAAATCCAGCAATAAGTACAGCGTCCTTCAAATTCTGTTTAACAATCTCGTGAACTTTTACAGAATCACTCATAGGAGTTCATCAAGGTCAGTATCCTCATCCAAATCGGGTAGATCCGAATCATCATCTAAGAGGTCACCCAAATCATCATCTAAATCATCGTCAGATTCATTGAAATCCTCATTTAATGAATCTCCACCCCCTCCTCCAACAACCTTGAGTCTTGTCCATAACGAATACTCATTAATGTCGCTTCTGCTAGCAAAACGTTTAGCATCACTTACAGTACGGAATTTTCCAAGAATGGGGTCGCCCTCACCTGGCTCTGCAGGCAACATGATGTACCTCTCTTTGTTAACGATATCTCCGACAAGAAGTCGAACAGCTTTGAGCACATCGGGGTTAGATTCAGTCATTTTTAACTCTAACATGCTAACTGGCCACATTTAAATAATTTTATGGTACCCTATTTGGAAACCAAAGCGGTTATCTACAGGCTTGTTTCCTTGTAATTATGGTAGACCGTAAGGCTCGCATATTACGGGGAGTTACTGAATGTGTGACTGAGGATGAGTTAGATTCATTATTGTTATCCAAAGATACACCTAAAGCATATGTTGGTTTTGAACCCTCAGGGTTACTTCATGCTGGTTCTTTGGTACCTATGCTAAAATGCCGAGATCTTATTGACTCTGGTTTTCAGGTAACTATTCTTTTGGCTGACTGGCATGGTTATATCAATGATAAATTAGGGGGGGACTGGGAGAATCTTAAAGCTGGTGTAGAATATCAAAGACAGATGTTTTCAGTATTTTGCCCTGGTATTCAACTCAAAACTGCTAGTGAGCTAGTCAAAGGTGAAGGATACTGGGAAATGGTTCTGAGGGTTTCAAAAGTTAGTAGCCTCAAAAGAATGCGTAGAGCTTTGTCTATAATGGGTCGTGGTGAAGAAGATGGAGACAAAGATATGTCTAAATTTTTCTATCCGGCAATGCAAGCTACAGACATCTATGCATTAGATGTGGATTTAGCTTTAGGTGGTATGGATCAACGTCATGCACATATGTTAGCCAGAGATGCTGCAGACAAATTGAAATTATCTAAGCCCATTGCTCTACACACCCCTTTGTTAGGCTCGTTATCCGGACCTGGTAGGATGGATACAGACGGTAAAATGTCAAAATCTAAACCCTCGGGAGCTTTACTTGTCCACGATAATAAGAAAACTTTGATGAAGAAAATATCGAAAGCTTATTGCCCTTTAGAAAGGGAAGCAAATCCGATACTTGATCTGTGGGAATATTTACTTGACCCGGCTCTCGGAAACATAGTAATTGAAAGGCCAGAGAAATTTGGTGGAAATCTTGATTTTGACTCTTATAAAGATCTTGAAACTGCCTATCTTTCAGGGTCCTTGCATCCACTGGACCTGAAAAATGGAACTGCTTCTGCGTTCTATGATGTAGTACTACCTATGCAAGAAGCTTGTGAAACTGATTCAGGACCCTACGAGATTTTAAGTTCGGCACTAAACTAGTTTTGGTGGATTCTTATTACTACTAATTTCAACAGGTTCCCCTGCTAAAGGTATAGCTGCAATCATAGTTTCTATCCACTTTTTAATTTCAATGAGACCAGTTCCCTTGTATTCTAGAGGTAACGTCTGAATTAATTCAGGTAACTGTCTCATTAATCTCTGGGCAGCTTGCATATTTCCTGATTTAATATGAACTGCTAATGCATCTGCTTGTGCTAAGGTTTGCACAATATCTTTCTCTTGTCTATCATCCAATTCTAACCACAAATCCTCAAAAATCTCATGAGCCTCATGATAATCACCTGAGTTATGTTCTTCGAGGGCTTTATTCCACAACTCCTCAATATCCATTAATGCCAACGATGGTAGGCTGGATGCCCTTCTGTAACTGCAACAAACAGCCCTCTACCTGTTGCACAGGTTTTACCCTCTGCTTTGAGCTCTATAATTACTTCAGCTCTGTCATTTTGCAGCCCTAATACCCGACTTTTTAACATAAGTTTTGAACCAAATGGTGTTGGTCTCTTTAATTTCACTTCATATTGGGCCGTTACAGTACACTGTGGCGCATCAAATCCATTCTTATCCATTATAGCGATAGCCGCAGTCCAGTTACCGTGACAATCAATTAAAGAACCGATTAGTCCTCCATTTATTACACCTGGAAAAGCTTGGTGTTTTTCTTCACATTCAAATTCCATTTCTAAGCCATTCTCAGTTCGATAGGATTTAATTTGCAAACCTTCTTTATTTGAGGGTCCACATCCAAAACATATTGAATTGGGAGCATATTCCTCTTGTACAGATTTTCCACTCATTGATTTAATTCCTTTATTTGACTATCTATTAAGTTTACTGCATAAGTTAGCATTTCTTCATCAAATGCAAATTTAGTACCTGCTGCTTCAAAAAGTTCAGGAAGTGTTGCATTTCCTCCCAAACTAAGAGCATATCTGTACTTTTCCACAGCTTTTTTCTGATTCTTTAGTGCATTTCCCCAAACTTGTATAGCTCCTAATTGTGCCATGCCATATTCTATATAGTAAAAGGGAACATGGAATAGATGTAATTTATTATGCCAACCCGTTGCGATAATATCCTCGAATTCCGTAGAATCTAAGTCATCAAAAGTCTGGAATCTTTTCCAAAGTTTTGTCCATTGTGCATCACAGTTTGCAGGATTTATAGCGTCTTCCGGATTTGTATATGCCCAATGCTGAAATCCATCTACTACAGCCATATAGGGCCAAAACATGATTGATTTTTCTAGATGTTCAATTCGAGCTCTATTAGCATCATTAGAGTTATAAAATCCGCCGTGGTTTTCAGTAATATAAGGTGCGGCCAGTAGTTCCATGGACATTGATGCGACTTCTGCGAATTCCATTCCTACTTCTCTTTGTGAAGCATAAGGTAGTTGATTCGATTCAAATACATGAAATGCATGCCCTCCTTCATGCAACATAGTCTGAACATCACTATGTGTGCCTACTGCATTCATAAAAATAAAAGGCAATCTACGATGATAATATTCAGTACAGTATCCTCCAGGTGCCTTCCCTTTTCTATTAGCCAGATCAAGCAACTTTTGATCTCGCATTATACTAAAATGATTTCCCAAATCAACATCTACAGCCTCAAAGATATTGTGACACTTTTCCTCTAATTCCGAAGCATCTTTGAAGGGAGTCAATGGATCTCTGTTGAATGGATCTACGCTTAAGTCCCATGGTTTTAAAACATCTAAACCAAGTTGTTCTTTGCGTTCTTTGATTAATTTACTTACAAACGGTTTAACAACTTTTTCTATTCCGGAATGAAAGTTTAAGCAATCTTCTGGAGTATAGTCAAACCTTTTGAGATATTCCCACCTCCATGATCTATAATTATCATAATCTGCGTTTTTAGCAATGTTAATTCTTATTTCTAATATCTTTTGCCAAATCTTGTTTATTTCATCTCGATCTTCTAATCTTCTTTCTGCAGCCAATCTCCATGCTTTCTCTCTCTTTTCACGGTCCGTTTCAAGAAGAACTGGAGATAATTGAGTAATAGTTACTTCTTCACCTTCCCATTCAACGGTCTGCGCTCCAATAATAGCATCATATTCTTTTGACAATTTACTGTCTTTGGTCATTAGGGGCAGATTTTCTTTACAGAACTGGTCTACTTCGCTCTTTATTGCTCTCAAAGGAATGTCAAAATTTTCAGGTACGATACCAGTTTCAAGCAACTTTTCTTTCAATAATTGATCTTTAGAGCTAGTATTTTCACTAATATCTTCCAGAAATGTGTGAAATCTCTTTTTTGCATCTTCATCAGTTGTATCTACAGTTGTAGAAACATAAACATCCGTTCCAACCTCTCCGATTAATTCGCTGAAATCAGACCAATACTTCATCCAACTATCTATATTACCTTCACTTAATTCTTGATTGAACAAATAATCAAAGAAAGGTTCGTAATTGTTCCATTTCCAATCCTGCATTTCTTTGCTGTTCTTGGGAAGTTCTAAGACCATTTAACACTATAAGCGGTGGCTATATTTTAGTCTCTTTATTAGAGTTTATGATTGGGCCAGTAGTTGTTCTGGCATATTTCCCCAATATTAAAGAAATTGGTGTAAGTAAAAATTAATTTAATTTAATAACTTTGAAAGTATTAGGGCCTACACTAACTTCATCCCCTTCTTTTGCACCCTCTAAAGCTTTTGCTATTGGGTTAGTAAGTGGTAATTTACCCGTTTTAGGATCTGCTTGATCTGGATTGACTAATTGGAAATTATGTTCCGTTTCCTTTGCTAAATTTTTAACGATTAAACTGGTTCCTATTGTAGCCCCAACTGACGATTCCGTTTTATCTTCTTTTTCTTCAGTAACGGCAGCATTAATGCTTCCTAATCTTGCTTCCTTAATCTTAGCCTCTAAGTCTTGATTATCTCCTGATAATGCATCAGCTTCTTCTGTCATTTCTCTAGCTTCTTCTTGAGATTTTGGAATCTCTATGTTCATTGCCTTTATTTTTCTCTCGGTATCTTCTTCACTTCCAATAGTATTACTCTGCAAGAATTCTAAATCCTCCTTTAACCTTTCATGCTCTGTTTTTTCAGATTCTAATACTCTCTCAGCCTTATTTCTTTCATCAATAACTATATTTAATTCACTTTTTGCTGAATCAAATTGCTTCTTCAGACTTTTCATTACTTTACTTACTTGTTCAGATGCTTTCTCTAGAGAATTGAACTCATCTTTTGTTCTCTTTTTACGGTCGGTCTCAGCTTTAAGATCTGTTTCGATTCCTTTATTCGATGTCTTTTGTTCGTTTACCTGTTCTTGGAGTTCTTTCAATGAATTCGTTAATTCCACAATTTCCCCTTCTTTAGATCTGTGTTTTTCGGTCTCTTGTTGTAATTCCACAATAGTTTCTCTTTCCAAATCTAGTTCACTCAAAGTGACTGCAGCCTTTTCTCTTGAATTGGCTAAATCCTTTTTTGCTTTTTCGATATCTGCTGCAAGGGTTGTAAATTTATCATTAATTCGTTTTTTATTTTTGTCCATAAGTTTCATCTCCCTGTCTAAATCTTTTCTTCTTTGAGCTGCTTCTTTCCTTTCGACATCTGCCGATTTTTCTCTTTCATTTGCTTCTAATGTACTTTGTTCATATTCCATAATTTCTTTTTCAAGATTATTTTTTTCTTCGACAGTTTTATCGTATGCAGCTTTTACCGAATCATAGGACTCTAGGGCATTTATTGTATCTGGTTTTTCTACTTTCAATTTCTTTTCAGCTTTCAAAGACCTTTCGTCAGCATCCTCACTCATTTTTCTTAAAGAACTAATTTCTCGGGTCATTCGATCACTGAGTCTCATGTCGTTTTCGTGTTTTCCTCTTAAATCATCAATTTCTTTTTCGAGGTTCGATTTTGCCGCTAAATCCTCATTTAACTCCTTTTCAGCCATTCTAGCTCTCTTTTCCACTTCAGAGGTAGCAAGTCTTGCAGTCTTCAGCTTACTTTCTAATGAATTGTTTAGCGTTTCTACACTTTGGTTTAATGCAGTTAATCTATCCAATTCACCATCTAAATCATCAATACCTTCATAATCAATTCCACTTGCTGTTGTTCTAACATCATTTATGCTTTTCTCAGCATCTCTTAGTTTTTCTTCAGTATCTTCAAATTCTTGGAGTAAACCCTTACTCTTATCAACTTCACCATCTTGTATCTTTTGCTGACGTTCAATCAAATCTTGTTTCTTTAGAATGTCTTGCCATTCTTCATCAATATTTCCTAAGATATAAAGTGTACCTCCTCCTGTAATCATACTACCCAATACAATAACAAAGAATCCAATCCCAGGCCCCCAACTTATTGGATTTATCCGTGCACTAAGTAAATCTGCTTCGCCCTGTTCATTAGAACTTACGTATTCAAGACATCCTTCACCACCATAAAATGTTAAGCTGTTTGCTATACAACCAAGAACCTCTTCTTCACCTAATTGAGTGTTAATTCCAACTTCATCTTTTAGAAGTGCATCTGTCCATGACATATAGTACATGGACGTTGTTAGTATACCCAGAATTAGAACCAAAATTGCAGAATATTTTAGATTGGTTAAGGCCTTTCTTAAATTTTTATTATGTAGGGTTTTAATTGAATCATGGGCCATATATGCAACGCCAAGTGCCAAAATTGCAGTCCCATATGCTAATCTTTTCACAGCTTGGATTGCACTTGCTTTCTCAACACAAGATTCGCAAGCTGTACTGTCATAATTCTTTCTTTCCGTTTCCCCAGCATCAGTATCAAAATAAGTATAATGATCTGTATGATAGCTGTACTCAAAACTGTAATAGGCAGTACCATTATCGGGATTTGCAGGATCGAATATATCCTGTCTTGTTCCACTTATTTCAAACCACTCACCATATTCACCGCCACTATATATTGCAATTAGGACACAAAGAAAGGTGACAACGGCAACCGCTTGTATCTGCTGTAGCTCTTCTTTCATAGGGATTGGTTTTTGTTTCACCTCCTATTTAAAGTTTAGCTTTTTCTCAGCTGAATAAATTATGTTTTTTCAATCATTATTTTTTCAGTTAACATTTTAACACCATCATTCTGTCAACTGTCAATGAAGGTCTGCCCAGTCTGTCAATACGAGGAGGAAGAAGATAGTGAAGACTCTTGTGCCATCTGTGGTTCAGACTTAGAATCAGATTCAATTCCAAATGAAGATTCTGATGTAAAAGAATCAGTACCGAAAGAAGAAAAGACAGATGTA
>LWDU01034814.1_pt1 | contig 70111 bp, 69 predicted proteins | sample 727161 | NCBI WGS metagenome assembly LWDU01 (sample SAMN04566230, study PRJNA314399) | hydrothermal vent metagenome | isolation source: deep sea hydrothermal plume seawater | place: Mexico: Gulf of California, Guaymas Basin | collected 2004-07-11 | reverse complement strand
CAATCTGCAATTGTAACTCAAAGAAAAGAACCGGATGCAGTCACTTTTTATTCTGGAATATTTGAAGGTAAAACAACTGGCACACCAATTGGTTTTTTAATTCACAATAAAGATCAAAAATCTAAAGATTACTCTCATATAAAGGATACTTATAGACCATCTCATGCTGATTATGTATATGATAAAAAATATGGACATCGTGATTACAGGGGTGGTGGAAGAAGTTCTGCTAGAGAAACTGCTTGTAGAGTTGTTGCTGGCGCTATAGCAAAACAAATTTTATCTGATATTAAAATAACAGCATTTGTATCATCTGTTGGAAAAATTAAAATTGAAAAACATTATTCTGAACTTGATTTTTCAGAAATTGAAAAAAACCCTGTGAGATGTGCTGATTCACAAACAGCATTATTAATGGAAGATCATATTAAAGAAGTCAGAAAAGAAGGGGATACAGTTGGAGGAGTAGTGAGTTGTGTTATAGAAAACACACCTATTGGACTTGGTGAACCTGTTTTTGATAAATTACATGCAGATCTTGGCAAAGCAATGCTGTCTATTAATGCTGTAAAAGGTTTTGAATTTGGAAGTGGGTTTGATGGAACTAAACTAAAAGGCAGCGAACATAACGACTCGTTTAATTCAGACGGAAAAACCAAAACTAATAATTCAGGAGGAATACAAGGGGGAATTAGTAATGGAATGGATATTTACTTTAATGTAGCTTTTAAACCTGTATCCACTATAATGAAATCCCAACAAACTATAGACTCCAATAATAATGTTGTAGAAATGAAAGGGAAGGGTAGACACGATCCTTGTGTTGTTCCTAGAGCTGTACCCATTGTTGAAGCAATGGCAGCACTAGTTCTAGTAGATTTTTACTTACTTAATAGAACTATCAAACTTTAATTTAAATTAAACTTATTTAATACTACTAATATTATTGTTTATTTCATTAAATTGAACATAATCAAGAACTTATGTATGAATAAGTTTATATCTCTATTGTTTATTCTTTTAAAACGCAGTAAAGTGCTTTAATCTATAAACTGACCAGGTTTATTGAATTTAGAAATATCACACTGTTCCAATTTTCCAAAAAGTTTATATCTTTTTAATGCGATATATCTATATATTGAATCTAAAAAAGAGGTAGGCAATAAGTTAAAAATTAAAAATATTTTAAAAAATCCTCCTATTGTTTTAAAAATTTCAAAAACTGCTGTTGACTTTGTATAAACTTGATCATTTTTTTGAAAAATCAATGTATCAAATTCTGAATTACTAAAATTCATTTTATTTAATAATTTCTGACCACTTTCTCCTTTTATAGTAGCAAATTTTAAATTTGAACTGCTGTCTATTTTTAATAAAAAACTAACAAATGAGTTGCATAAACCGCAAATACCATCAAAATATATTATGTGTTTATTTTCTTTCATTTCAAACAATATCTAAACGAATTAAATCCACTTTAGTAATAAAGGTTCCATAATTGACGATCGCTTTATTCTTTTCAATTTTATCAATTGTACCAATAGATCTGCTGTCTTCAAATCTAACTTTATCACCAATCTTTAATTCTACTTTATTTTTTTTTGGAACAATAATGTTTTTATTTCTTTTCTTTTCTTTTCTAATGTCTTTTAATTCATTCTCTAAGATTTGAGCTGTTCTCTTTTTTTTAATTTTATCTAACTTGTTTTTAGAGAAATTCGTCTTTTTTCTCTTGGAATTTAGAGTATCAACAAGTTTAATTACCTCTGATACTAGATTTCTTTTTTTATTATCATTAAAATAACGTTGAGCTATATCATTTAGTTTATTACCTAATACTATCATTCGTTGATTAGAATCAAACAATTCCTGATAATTAATAAGCTTAGATTTAATCTTGTCGTTTGTTTGATTAAGCTTCTCTTTTTCTTTTCTAAATTTACTTTCTTCATCCTTTAAAGAACTTGTTGTTTTGTCAAGTTCCATTCTTTGCTTTTGTAATTTTACTATAGTTGCATCAAATCTAACTTTTCCTCTTTCAATCTTTTTCTTTGCTCTATTAATGATGCTATAGGGAATTCCATTTTTTTGAGCTACTTCAAATGTAAAAGAGCTACCAGCTTGACCTACTACCAAATTAAAAATAGGTTCTAGAGTTTTATCATTAAACTGCATATTAGCATTTGACATATAAGGAAGCTCATCAGCTAATAATTTTAAATTAGAGTAATGAGTTGTAATAACTCCAAAACTTTCTCTTTCATAAAAAACTTCAAGAAAAATTTCCGCTAATGCTCCTCCAAGTTCTGGATCAGATCCAGTACCAAACTCATCAATTAAAAAAAGAGTATCAGAGTTGCATTTTCTTAAAAAACTATTCATATTCTTAAGTCTATAGCTATAGGTACTTAATTGATTCTCTATAGATTGATTATCTCCTATATCAGATATAATATTTTTAAAAATGGAAATTTCACTACTTTGATGAACAGGAACTAAAATTCCTGATTGAACCATTAGTTGAAGTAATCCTATAGTTTTAAGGGTAATACTTTTTCCACCAGCATTTGGACCTGAAATAACCATAATTCTATTCTCTTTATCTAATCCTATTGTTTGAGGATAAGTTGTAACATTTTGTTTTTTATTACTGGTGTAGAGTAGGGGATGAAAAGCATTTTTAAGTTTTATGTTTTTTTCTTTTGAAAAATTAGGTTTAATAGCACTTATCTCATCAGCATATTTAGCTTTTGAATAAACAACGTCAATATGAGTTAAGTAATTTTGATAATCTGATAATGTTTCAATAAATGGATTTAAATAAGCTGTTAATTCCTTTAATATTCTTTTAACCTCTTGTTCATCATCATAAATAAGGTCCTGAAGTTTTCTGCTTTGAACTAAAGTTTCTTGTGGTTCTATATAAACAATGCTTCCTGTTTTAGAACTACCCATCATTTGACCCTTTACCTTACGTCTGTACATTGCTTTGACTGCAAGAACTCGTCTATTGCTAATAGAAGATTCTTTAATCTCATCTAAATAACCCGAAACATTGTAAGAAGATAAAGCAGAGGAAAAAGTTTCTCTAATTTTTGATTTAGTAGTGTTTATTCCTTTTCTTATTTTTAATAAATTTGAAGACGCATTATCCTTAATAAAACCAAATTTATCAATAACAGAATTTATTTCATTGATAATAACCTTTTCTGGATTCAAAGACTCTGTTAATGAATAAATATTATTATAATAAGTCTTGAATTTTTTTAAAAACTTTATATGTAAAATAGCTAATTCAACTACTATTTTAATCTTCCTAAAAGACTCTATCTCTAATTGGCTATTCTCAATTTCAATAATTTTTAATTCTTTAGAAATACTTTCAAAACCATGATTTGGAAAATTATTATCATTTTCTAATGAAGATAAATACTCAGATACCAAGTCTAAACTAAAGTTAATTTTATCAAAATTTACATCAGGTTTTAGAGATAATAGTATTTCTTTACCCATTGATGTGACACAGTAATTAGATATCTGATCAACAACTACATTAAATTCTAAATCCTCTAAAGTTTTCTTGGGAATTGACAAAGTATTTATATATATTTTAAAAGGTAAAAATAAACAATTTCATTGAAGGTAAATATCGAAAAAAGTTGGCTTAAACTATTAGATAAAGAATTAAATAAGAAATATTTTAATAATCTTATCTATTACGTTAAAAATCAGTATAACACAAAAAGTTGTTATCCCCCTAGAAATTTAATTTTTTCAGCATTTGATAATTGTAACCTAAATGATCTTAAAGTGGTTATAATAGGACAAGACCCATATCATGGTCCAGGTCAGGCAAACGGTCTTTGCTTTTCGGTTGATTCAAACCGAGTTAACCCTCCATCATTAAACAACATATTTAAGGAGATTTCTCATGATTTAGATTGCAAAAATAGAGATAATGGAAATTTAATTGATTGGGCTAAACAAGGTGTGATGTTACTAAATTCTGTACTAACTGTTGAAGATGGGTTAGCTGGAAGCCACGCAAATAAGGGTTGGGAAAAATTTACCAATAATGTAATTAAGTTAATTTCAGAGAACAAACAGGATGTTGTGTTCATGTTATGGGGAGGATATGCAAAAAAGAAAGAATCTATAATAACAAACAACAATCACTTAATTCTTAAATCAGGACATCCATCTCCGTTAAGTGCAAATAGAGGATATTGGTTTGGGAACAAACATTTTAGCAAGTGTAATGATTTTCTATTAAAAAGAAGATTAAGTCCAATTAAATGGCTTTAATTAAAAAAAAAAAAATAAACTATATTTATATAAAAAATAATATGTTAATCACTACAACTGAAACAATACCCGGTAAAAATATTTCAGAAATATTAGGGCTAGCAAGAGGCTCAACTGTAAGAGCTAGAAACGTAGGTAAAGATATTTTCGCTGCTTTTAAAAACCTTGTAGGAGGTGAAATAGAAGAATACACCAAACTTCAAGCAGATTCTAGAGAACAAGCCATATCTAGAATGATAGCTGATGGAGAGAAAGTAGGGGCAAACGCTATTGTCAATGTAAGATTCATGACATCTGTTATTTCTCAAGGTGCAGCAGAGGTTTTAGCTTACGGAACTGCAGTTAAAATCAATTAAAATGAATTATGTTACAATTTTTTGGGGGATATGTTTGATTCTACTTATTGCAGCTCTTGTAAATAGATTTAGTAAAAAAGATAAATTTAACAAAAGAGACAATTAATACATTCCTAAAAGCATGTGTTAATAATTCTTTATATATTGCTATATAATTAATACACCTTCTATGTTAAAATTCTTTCAGTTCTCAGGCACTATTAGTGGAACTACTTTTTTTTTAAGAATACTGTTTACAATCCTACTATCTATTCCTGGAATTATAATTATTACCTTTTTTTTCTCTAGCTATTTAATAACAGAAGGTTTTATTGACATGAGTAATCCAGAAGGTTTTGATCAAATTGCTTTTCAAGAAAGTATAGAGGAAAATCCTGAAGAATTTTTTGCCAATATGTATAGTGCTGTCACTAGTGGATGGATGATTAGTATTGTATTGTCTTTTATTCCTGCTATATGGTTTAGTATTGCCTCACACTACAAAAGAGTTTCTGCTTTATTTTATGAGAATAGAAAAAATATATTTGCTATTTTAATCGGATTTAAATTAATAAGTGACGCTACTGGATTAGGAATTTTAAGTTCATTTAGCTTTCTTAAAACACCTTTTTCAATTATCACTGTTTTAATATTTATATTTCTAGTTTTTAAGAATTCAGATATAGACAAAGACGATCACGAAGGTTAACCGCCAATTCTTTTTACAGAATGTCCTATTTCCTTTAATATAGAGGTTATTTTATCTCTGTATTCACCTTGTATTATAATTTTCCCATCTTTTACAGATCCACCTACACCACATTTATTTTTAAGGATTTTTGCAAGATCTTTCATTTCGTTTTTAGTTCCCTTAAAACATTTAATAACGGTTACTGGCTTTCCTGCTCTTCCCTTTTTACTATAATGAGCTTCCAAATACTGTTTTGTTATTGGATTTTTTTTTAAAGGTTTAGGATTATTTATAGATAGTTTAGAAGAATCTATTATAGATTTTAAATCAGAAAGGGAAGATAATTTTTTCATTCTTTTTTCATTACTCCAATATCAATCAATCTATTAATTAAAAAATCGTGAGCTGTGATATCTTCGAATTTCTTAGGATTATTTTGATCAATGCAATTATCCAATACATTTAATTTCATCGACCCAACTGGGTGAAGAAAAAATGGAATAGAATACCTTGATTTACTCCAGTATTCTTTAGGTGGATTTACTACTCTATGAATTGTTGATTTTAATTTATTATTAGTATATCTAGAGAGCATATCCCCAACATTAATCACAATTTCATCTTTTTCAGCAATAGCATCTATCCATTCACCTTTATTATTTTTTACCTGTAACCCTTTTCCGTGAGCACCCATAAGCAGAGTAATAAGATTAATATCACCATGTGCTGCAGCCCTTACAGCTTTTTTTGGTTCTTCTTTAATAGGAGGGTAGTGGATAGGTCTTAAAATACTATTTCCATTAATTACACATTTATCGAAGTGATTTTCTTCAAGGTCTAAAAATAATGCAATAGCCCGTAATACATAAATACCTGTTTTTTCTAAAGCTTCATAAGTTGACTTCCCTACGGAATTAAATTCTGGAATTTCTTTTACATATGGGTTTCTTGGATAGTTGAATTCTTTGTCATTTTCATTCAGATATTGTCCAAAATGCCAAAACTCTTTTAAATCTCCTTCTTTCTTTCCCTTTGCATGTTCTTTTCCAAAAGAAGTATATCCTCTTTGACCTTTAAATCCATCAAACTCATACTTGCTTTTAATTTCTTTAGGTAAATCAAAGAATTTTTTTATTTGAGAATAAAGATCATCAATATTTTCTTTAGATAAAAAATGACCTTTTAAAGAAAGAAAACCAATTTCTTGATAGGCTTTACCAACTTTTATAATAAAATTCTTTTTTAAACTTTCGTTGTCAGATAAAAAATCAGATAGATCAACCGAAGGAATATTTGACATGATTAAATAATTTCATTTATATCTGTATAGTCAAAATCAAAAGCTTCTGCTACTGCTTTATATACAGTTTTACCATTAATTATATTTAAACCTAATTTTAAAGATAGATCCTCAACACATGCATCTTTCCATCCCTTATTGGCAATTGCTAAACCTCTGCTAATGGTAGCATTTGTTAATGCCTCTGTAGACGTTACAGGAACTGCTCCAGGCATATTAGCTACACTATAATGAAGAATATCGTCAATTACATAAGTTGGGTTTTTGTGCGTTGTTGGGTGAGTTGTTTCAAAACATCCTCCTTGATCTACGGCTACATCAACCAATACAGTACCTTTTTTAAGGTCCTTTAGCATTTCTTTTGTAATTAAATTTGGTGCTTTAGCTCCAGGAATTAACACAGCTCCTATAATAAGATGAGCATTTTTTATAGCCTCTGCTATGTTATAGGTATTAGAAAATTGAGTATTAACATTTTTAGGCATGATATCATCTAATTTCCTTAATCTATCAAGGCTAATATCAAATATCGTAACATTAGCACCTAATCCAGCAGCCATCTTAGCAGATTGTGTTCCAACCACACCACCACCTAACACAATTACGTTTGCAGGTTTCACTCCAGGAACACCACCTAGTAAAATTCCATAACCAGATTGAGGTTTTTCTAAAAACTTAGCTCCTTGTTGAGTAGCCATTCTTCCTGCCACTTCAGACATAGGGGTTAAAAGGGGTAGGGTTCTATCTTGATTTTGAACTGTTTCATATGCTATACAAATTGCTCCACTTGCAATCATTGCTTCTGTTAATTCTTTTGAGGATGCAAAATGAAAAAATGTATATATAATTTGACCTTTTTTAATAAGACCATATTCTTCTTTTAAAGGTTCTTTAATTTTAATAATCATTTCTGATTTAGCGTAAATCTCCTCAATAGAATCAAATATTTGAGCACCAACTTTGGAATATAAATTGTCTGAAAAACCACTACCTAAGCCAGCTCCTTTTTGAAGATATACAGTATGACCATTTCTAATAAAAGAATTTACACCTGAAGGAGTCATTCCCACTCTAAACTCATTGTTTTTTATTTCCTTTGGAATACCAATTATCATATTAATATCTTAAATATTAATGCATAGTTAATGACAAATAATCAAATTACAAAACTCTTTCTCTTTAGTAAAGGTAAAAAAATGTTAGTCAAACAATTTCTTGTCAATTGAAGGAAATAATTTTAAAGCATTTTTAAAATATAATTTCTTAAGAACTTCATCTGGAAGGTTAAGACCATACATTTTCCAAAGTCCATGTCTTTTTCTATAATAGTCAAAATATTCATCTTTAGATTCTAAAACTCTAAAATAAACATCAAACTCAGACTTTTTATAAGTGTCTTTTCCAAACATAACTCTGTCTTGATAATCGATAAAAAACTGTCGAGCTCTTCTTGGCTGTCTTCCAAGCTCTCCAATAACGGCTCCAATTTCAGTATAAACATTCGGTAAGCTATCTAAGTGCTTTTCTAATTCATCAAGGTTGTTAGCCATCCATCCCATATGAGCATTAATAAAAATAGTATTGGGATGATTTTTGAACATATTAAACTGCTCCTGCATTACAGTTTCAAATGACGGATATTTATCAGATGGTCTAAAACTTCGAGGTTTTTGTCTAGCATGCAACCATCTTTCGTTATACTTATCAATAGGATCAAAGAAAGGGGAGGGCTCACCAGAATGAATTAACACCGGTATTTTAAGATTTCCACATGCTTCCCAAATAGGAGAGAGTCTTTTATCATCAATGCTAACCCTGACACCTTTTGAATCTTTTAAGTTAAGACCTAGGTTTTTATAAATTTTTAGGCCGATAGCACCTTCCTTTACTCCATTTTCTAAAATTTCTACTGATGACTTAGCAAAATCGTCATTATCTATTTTATTTAAATCTAGATTAACAAATATTCCAAATCTATTTGGGTAGTTTTCTTTAACATTCTCTAATGATTTCGAAAGATTCAAGTCCATTAAAGTTTGATTTCCAGAAAAAGTAGCAAAACCAGATCCACTAAGATTTATCATATAACCCATGTTTAAACTATCCATTTCATTAACTAAACCTGATAAATCTGAAATAGGCATATCCCAATGATGACTGTGAACATCTACAAAAGGATATTTAGATTTTTTAGATGGATTTTGAGGAACTACTAAAGTAGATATAGGAGAATATTCTTCAATATCCATCAGATTATTTTTAGTTTGAACCTTGTCAATTACAAAATAAGAAATTCCACTAAAAATTATAATTATTATTAAAAGAGAAAATAAAAATACTAGTGCTTTTAAAAAACTTTTAAAAGAAAACATTGTTAATTAAATGGAATTACTACTTCTGTTAAATCCCATCTTAATCTTATAGCTGAATTTGTATTAGGACCATTAGGCGGTGCTGGAATAAAATCAAATGTTAATTGCTCAATAGATTCATCAATTGCATTTGAAGGAACAGTAATTGAAAACAAATCCATTTCAGAATCTGGCTGAGAAATTCCAAAATAAGCATTAGTACTATTAAAAGTAATATCCCAAGTATTTAAACCAGGTTTAGTATATAAAGAATATTCACCCTTAGATAGAACATTGTCTCCAAAAATTAAGTCAGAACCAGTTTTTATCATAGTATGTCTATTAGCTCCAGTTCTCCAATAATTATCAAATGGAACTAATGCCGATTCAGCTTCTGTTCCAAATATAAGTCTACCTTTTTTATAAGGACTACTATAAGTTATTGTAATATCTTTTCCATTTTCTGAAAAAGAGGCAGTTTGCAATGGACTTTTAGGGTTCATTACTGTATAAACAGCAAAAACTATAAAAGCCACCAACAAAACTAATAGGGTATATAATATCTTTTTTTTCATAATAAGTAGATTGTTGTATTAATAAACACGATTTAACATAATATAAATTATAGTTCAATTGTATTATTTCTTCTTGACTTTTACTGCATTCATTCCCTTGGCACCCTTCATAATATCAAATTCAACCTTATCTCCTTCATTAATCTCATCAATACATTCACTTATATGTACAAAATATTTTTCTTGGCTTTCTGGATCAATTATAAACCCAAAACCTTTTGAATGATCAAAGAAATTAACTTTACCAATAAAACCATCCGTTTTAACATCTTCTCGCTTAGGAACTCCTAAAACGATGTTACTTGCAATGATTTTCTTTTTTTCTGAAGGATCTGGTTTCGTGTCTGTGAAATTTCCGTTATAATCAACATAAACAAACTCGTTAGTAACAAGTTCTCCACTTTCTTTAGCTTCTTTACGAGCTAACATCTTCTTTATTTTGTCTTCACGTTTCTTTTTACGCTTCTTTTCCTTTTCTAGTTTGTTAAAAGTTTGTTGCGATTTAGCCATATATAATTTTAATATCCGTAAAAATACATGTTTTATAGTTTATATTAAAATTATATAGGTGAGTTTCTTTAATATTAATACTGATGTCTATTTTAATTTGGTAGTAGATTTATTTCTTAATTTTAAAACATTTAAAACATCATTAAGTTTATATCCTTTTTCTTGAAGAAGAATTAAATAATGAAATAATAGGTCTGCACCTTCATTTAAGAATAATCTTTCATTATCGTCATCTTTTGATTCAATAACCAACTCTATAGCTTCTTCTCCAACTTTTTGAGCAATCTTGTTGGTTCCTTTTTTAAATAAGCTAGATACATAACTAGAATCTATGGGATTGTTTTTTCTATCTTCAATAACACTCTCTATCTCGTCAATAAAATCTATAGATTGATTTTCTTCATTAAAACATGTGTCTTCTCCAGTATGACAAACCGGTCCTAAAGGATTCACTTTAATAAGAACCGTATCATTATCACAATCTTCCTTGATTGACACAAGCTTTAATTCATTACCACTTTCTTCGCCTTTTTTCCAAATTCTTTGCTTAGTTCTACTGTAAAAATAAACAGTTTCAGAACTTAAAGTTAAACTTAAAGATTCTTTATTTAAATAACCTAGCATCAATACTTTAGAGGTTTTATTATCTTGTATAATAGCTGGTATTAACCCGTCTTTGTTTTTATTAAAATCTAAATTCATAATCGTATAGGTATATTATTATTATTTAATTCTATTTTAAGTTCTTTTAATCCAATTTCATTAAAATGAAATACACTTGCAGCAAGTACAGCATCAATATTACCTGATTTAAAAACTTCATTAAAATGTTTGATTTTTCCCGCTCCACCAGAAGCAATAATAGGGATATTCACTTTCTGTGATAATTCCTCAAGTGCTTTACAAGCAAATCCATTTTTAGTGCCATCATGATCCATTGAGGTAAATAAAATTTCTCCCGCTCCCCTCTTCTCTACTTCTTTAGCCCAGTTAAATAATTTAATCTCTGTTTTAATTCTACCGCCAACTAAGTACACGTACCAGTCATTATCAATAAACTTTGCATCAATTGCCACAACAATACACTGACTTCCAAAATTAGAAGCTAATTCATTAATAAAATCAGGATTTGATACAGCATAGCTGTTAATAGAAACCTTATCTGCTCCATTTTTCAAAAGAATTTCTACATCCTCCTTAGTTTTAATCCCTCCTCCAACTGTAAAAGGAATATTAATATTCTCTGAAATTTCATCAACTAACTTAGCAAATGTCCTTCTGTCCTCTTTTGTAGCGGTTATATCTAAAAACACAAGCTCGTCTGCTCCGTTTTCAGAGTAATATTTAGCAAGCTCAACTGGATCTCCAGCATCTACAAGATCTACAAAATTAACACCCTTTACGGTTCTAGAGTCTTTTATATCAAGACATGGAATTATTCTTTTGGCCAGCATTATGTATTTATAAAATTCATTAAACTTTTTAATTCTATCTTGTTTTCATAAATCGCTTTTCCAAGAATAGCACCTTCACAACCAATTTCTTTTAAATCCTCTAAATCTTTAATATCTGATATTCCACCCGAAGCAATCAAACAAACATCTTTGAATGACTTTAAGATATTTTTATAAGAGTCTACTGAAGGTCCCTTAAGCATTCCGTCTTTAGAAATATCCGTTGGAATAACATACTTTACACCTTTTGAGACATGATAATCTAAAAAATCCATAAGATCATTTCCAGAATCATTCAACCATCCGTTTGTTTTTATTTTATTATTCAAAAAATCAGCTCCTAAAATTATCTTTTCAGATCCGTAATTTTGAAACAACTCAATAAACGTATCAGGATCTGAGACAGCAATACTTCCAAGTGTAACCTGAGATGCACCTGATTCAAATGCTATCCTTACATCCTCAACTGATTTTAATCCACCACCAAAATCAACATTTAAAGCTGTTTTTAGAGCGATTTGCTCAAGAATCTTGTAATTTATAATCTTACTTGATTTCGCGCCGTCTAGATCAACTAAATGAAGAAAATTAATACCATGATCTTCAAATCGTTGGGCCATTTCAAATGGACTAGAGCTGTATACAGTTTTTTTACTGTAATCACCTTGCGATAACCTTACGCATTTTCCTTCAATAATATCAATAGCTGGAATTATTCTCATTATTAATTAGTTATAAAATTTTTAAGTAAAATCTCACCCTTGCTTCCACTCTTTTCAGGATGAAATTGTACTCCTGTGAAATTGTTTTTTTTAATAGCTGTACTGTAAGAGATTCCATATTTAGAAGTTGCAATAGTTTTTGGAATAACGGGAACAAAATAACTGTGAACTAAATACATGTATTCCTTTTCCTTAATTGAATCAAATAAGCTAGTTTTTAAATTAAAAAGAGTGTTCCATCCAATTTGAGGAACCTTAAGTGAATTATCAAACCTCTTTACTTTTGAATTAAATATTTTTAAACAATCTGTATCTCCTTCCTCTGAAAAGTCACACATCAATTGCATACCTAAACATATACCTAGCACTGGTTGTTTTAAACTAGGTATAAGTAAATCTAAACCTACAGATTTAAGTTTTTTCATGGCACTACTAGCCTGCCCTACACCTGGAAAAATAATTTTATCTGAACTTGATATAATTTCTTTATCCGAAGTCAAAATTCCTTTACAACCAAGTCTTTTTAAAGCGTATTTCACGCTTTGAGTGTTCCCAGCCCCATAATCAATTATAGCTATTCTCATTACAATACTCCTTTAGTGGATGGCAATATTAATTTATCCTGATTTTTACTAATAGCACTTTTAATACATTTAGCAAAAGCTTTGAATATTGATTCTATTTTATGATGCTCATTAGTTCCTTCTACTTTTATGTTTGCATTTAATTTAGCACCGTCACAAAACGATTTAAAAAAATGATAGAACATTTCAGTTGGAACATCCCCTATCTTCTCTCTTTTAAATTCAGCATCCCAAACAAGCCAACTTCTTCCTCCAAAATCTATTGCCACTTGAGCTAAACAGTCGTCCATAGGAAGCGAAAAAGCATATCTTTCGATTCCTATTTTCTTTCCAAGTAAAGCAGAAAAAGATTCTCCAAGAGCAATTGCCGTGTCTTCAATAGTATGATGCTCATCAACATTCAAGTCTCCATCAACTTTAATGTTTAAATCTACCAGTGAGTGTTTTGAAAGCTGATCCAACATGTGATCAAAAAATGAAAGACCAGTATCAATATTACTTTTTCCTGTTCCGTCTAAATCAAGTTCAATATTAATTTTCGTTTCATTTGTAATTCTTTCAAACGTAGAATATCTATTCAATCCACTCAAGTATTCATATACAGATTTCCAAGAATCTGTTTTAAGTTTTACAATATCATTTAAAGAATCATCAAGGTCTGAACCATTATAAAAAATACCTGAGCAATTCAAGTTTTTGGCTAATTGCATATCAAACATTCTATCTCCTATAACAAAAGAATTCTGCATATCAATATTGATATCCTCAATATACTCTGTTAACATTCCTGTTCTTGGTTTTCTGTAATTAGAGTTTTCGTTTTCAAAACTCTTGTCAATGTGTATTTTAAAAAACCCAACTTCTTCATTTTTAAAAGAATTAATAATAAAATTTTGAGCAGGCCAAAAAGTTATTTCAGGAAAAGAATCTGTTCCCAAACCATCTTGATTTGTAACCATTACTAGTTCAAAATCTAATTCTTTACTGATTTTGTTTAAATACTTAAACACACCTGGAAAAAAACATAATTTCTCAAAACTATCTAATTGTTTATCTAGCTCAGGCTCTTCCACTAAAGTTCCATCTCTATCTATAAAAAGAATCTTTTTCATAATTCGTTAAGTGTTTTTATGAATATTTTATTTTCTTCTCCTGTTCCAATAGTAATTCTTAAACAGTTTTGACACAAATATTGATTTGATCTGTTTCTAACAACAATACCTTTCTTTAATAACTGATTGTATCTCAAATCCGCATTATCAACTTTAACAAGAAGGAAATTTGCGTCTGATTTGTATGTTTTTTGAACAAAATCCAGTTTTTCTAAAGAGGATATTAATACTTTCCTCTGATTTAAAATTAGACTGATGTTATTTTTAAGTTCATCAGTTTTACTTAACTCTTTAAGAACTTTGTTTTCAGTAAGTGTATTTACATTATAAGGGGTTTTGATTTTGTTTATGTAACTAATAATATTTTTATTTGAAAACCCCATCCCTAGCCTAATGCCTGCCATTCCATAAGCCTTAGACATAGTTTGAGTAATTATTAAATTATCATGCTTATCTATAAGACTAATTAGAGATTTTTGTGATGAAAAATCTATATAAGCTTCATCAACAACAACAATCCCCTTAAAGTCTTTAATTAGATCGTTTAAATCATTGATATCGAATGAATTTCCAGTAGGGTTATTTGGAGAGCACAAGAATAAAACCTTAGTCTTAACTGAACTTAAACTCAATATTTTATTTTTATCAATTGAAAAATTATTCTTTAATGGGATCTCAATATTCTCAACACTATTAGTCTTAGCAATGACATCATACATTCCATAAGTTGGAGGAAGAGTAATTATTTTATCTTCATTTGGATTACAAAAAACACGAACAATTAAATCTAGAATTTCATCAGTTCCGTTTCCAAAAACAACTTGATCCTTTTCAATGTTTTTAATTTTAGAAACAACAGTCTTTAAATCATTATGCTTATTGTTTGGATATCTATTAATTCCATTCTCAAAAGGAGACTCATTAGCATCTAAATAAATTAAATTTTCATCATACCCATTCTTATAATCATCTCTAGCGGATGAATATGAAGACATTTTTTTAATATTATCTCTAACAAGAGTATCTATTTTCATATTAATTTTTTAAATCTTTAACCCTTATTGATACTGCGTTTTTATGAGCTTTTAAACCTTCCGCTTGAGCCATAGTTTCAACAGTTTTAGAAATATTCAACAAACCTGTTTTTGATATTTTTTGAAATGTAATAGTCTTTTGAAAACTATCTAAATTAACACCACTATATTGCTTTGCATTTCCATTTGTCGGAAGAGTATGATTTGTACCCGACGCATAGTCACCAGCGCTTTCAGGAGTGTAATTTCCGATAAACACAGAGCCAGCACTTACAATATTGTCTATAAAAAAGGACTCATTTTTAACATTAATTATATAATGTTCTGGTGCATATAAATTAATAAAGTCAATTGCTTTAGTTTCATCATCAAAAAATATAAGCTTTGAATTTGAAATTGAGTTATTAATAAAATCTATTCTGTCTAAATTCTTAATTTGATCATTTATGCATTTTTCAACATCATTAATCAAAGATTTTGAAAGACTTACAAAAATCACTTGACTATCTGGACCATGTTCCGCTTGAGACAGTAAATCTGATGCTATATAACTAGGATTAGCATATTGATCTGCAAGTACTAATAATTCACTAGGACCTGCAGGCATATCAATTGCAGTGTTAAATTGAATAGATTTAATTTTTGCAGCAGTTACATATTGATTGCCTGGACCAAAAATTTTGTTCACTTTAGGAATTGAACTAGTCCCAAATGTCATTGCGGCTATTGCTTGAGCGCCACCGACTAAGTAAATGTCTTTTATATTACAAAGTTTGGCAACATAAAGAATAATGTTGTTAGCACTTCCATCTGATGAAGGTGGAGTGCATAATATCATTTTTCTACAACCAGCTATCATTGCTGGAATTGCTAGCATAAGTATAGTAGAAAACAAAGGAGCAGAACCTCCAGGTATATAAAAACCAACAGACTCAATTGGTCTTTTCTCCTGCCAACAAACTACCCCAGCGCTAGTTTCTATTTTACAAGATTTAGTTAATTGACTTTTATGAAATTTGTAGATATTATCAAAAGCTAAATTAATAGAGTTTTTCAACTCATTATCAACATAATTTATAGCATTAGCTATTTTAGATTCTTCTACTTTATTATTTATTAAATCAATCTTATCAAATTCTTTAGTTAATAATCTAATAGCATCATCCCCTTTTTTTTGGACTAAATTAAAAATATAATCAATCGTTTTATTTATAAAAGAAATTTTAATAGTGGGTCTTTTAATCAGTTCTTTCCAAATACTTTTAGGTGGATTATAATATTTATTCATTATAAAACCATTTTTTCAATTGGACAAACTAAAATATCCTCAGCACCAGCTTCTTTAATCTTATCTATCACTTCCCAAAATGTATCTTCTTCAATAACCGAATGCAACGAACTCCAGCCTTTTTGATTTAAAGGTAAAACAGTTGGGCTCTTAAGAACAGGTAGTATTTTTGAAATAGTATTAATTTTCTCATTTGGAGCATTTAAGAGTATATATTTAGATTTTTTTGCTTTTAATACTGCCTTTATTCTAAAAAGTAATTTTTCTAGTAACTCATTAGATTTTTTATCAATTGTGTTACTTACAGCTAAAACTGCTTCAGAATAATGTATTACATAAACTTCTTTTAAATTATTTTTATATAGAGTGCTTCCGCTAGAAACTATATCACAAATTGCATCAGAAAGACCAATATTAGGTGCAATTTCAACAGACCCATTAATAACGTGAGTTCTTGCTTTTATAGATTCTTTATTTAGAAAATTATTTAAGGTATTTGGATAAGAAGTAGCAATTTTAAGATCATTTAAATCCATAATAGAATTAAATTCCATCTTATTAGGAACTGCAATAGAAACTTTACACTTAGAAAAACCTAATCTTTCAATAATATCAATTTTATTATCATTTTCTATTATTAAGTTTTCTCCAATTATAGCCACATCAACTATTCCATCAATTATATACTGAGGGATATCACTATTTCTAAGAAAAAAAACATCAATCGGAAAATTAACAGAAGATGCTTTTAACTGGTCTTTATAATTGTCAATATTAATACCACACTTCTTTAATAGACTTAATGATTCTTCATTTAATCTTCCTGATTTTTGAATAGCAATTTTAATTCTTTGCATTGTATATGTTTAAATTTTTAACAAAAAAAAACCCGTTTGAATTAACAAACGGGCTTATATAATAATACAACAATATCATCACATCACTCGTTTGAGGAAGTATAAATGACGATGTATGTTATGAGTAAATTTCATTTAAAGGTGCGAATATATATAAAATTATTGATTTCCTAAAATTATAGGAAGTCCATCTTTACCACTGCCAATTATAATAACTTTTGAGTTAGGTGATTCAGCTAATTTTAATGTAGCTTCAATTCCTTTGTCTCTTAAAATATTGCTAGTTAGAGATGAATTTAATATTCTATTTGCATCTGCTTTACCTTGAGCATCAATTCTTACTTTTTCAGCTTCTTTTCTAGCTGATTCAAGTTTAAATTCATATTCAAGAGACATTTGTTCCTGACTAAGCTTTCTTTCAATTGCTTGTTTAATCGTTTGAGGAAGAGTAACATCTCTTACTAAAACAGCATTAATCTGAACAAATTGTTCCTGTACCCCCTCTTTAAGCTCATCATAGATTTCATCTTGAATAGCATCCCTTTTAGTAGAATATAATTGTTCTGGTGTGTATCTTCCGACAACACTTCTAGCTACTGCTCTAATTGATGGTACTAGAACTACATCTAAATAGTTAGTTCCTTTAGTTTGGTGTAATAAACCTAGCTTATTAGATTGTGGCTGATATAATACAGAAACATCAAGTGAAATCTCTAAACCATTTGAAGACAATACCTGCATTTGACTTTCAAAAACCTCTTGTTGTTTAATATTGTATATGTATACTTTATTCCAAGGGAGTATAAAATTAAGACCTTCCCCCATAGGAGCTTCATCCGTCACAACACCTCCGCCAAGAGTTCTAAATAATACTCCTGCTTCACCATAACCAATGTTTACTATTGATTTCATAAGGCCAACAAATGTGAGCATTACTAATATTACAATAGGCAATCCAATTCTGTTTAATTTTTCCATTTTTTTAGTTTTTAATTTTAATTATTTATGTTAACATGCCGCCATCGACATTAATTACTTGACCTGTTATAAAAGTTGACAGATCCGAAGCAAGAAATAAACAAAGATTTGCCACATCTTCAGGTTTACCTCCTCTTTTTAATGGGATTCCTTGAATCCAGTTATTTACAATATCTTCACTTAATTCAGCCGTCATTTCGGTTTCAATAAAACCAGGTGCAACAACATTAGATCTAATATTTCTAGACCCAAGCTCTAATGCAATAGATTTTGAAAACCCAATAATACCAGCTTTAGAAGCTGCATAATTTGATTGACCTGCATTACCTTTTACTCCAACTATAGAACTTATATTAATTATGCTTCCTGATTTCTTTTTTAGAAAAACTCTTTGAGCAGCTTTAACCATATTGAAAACGGACTTTAAGTTAACTTCAATTACTTTATCAAAATCAGTTTCACTCATTCTCATCAAAAGATTATCCTTTGTAATACCTGCGTTATTAATCAAAATATCAAATGTTTCAAAATCATTCAACACATCATCAACAAGTTTTTGAGATTCCTCAAAACTAGCCGCATTACTTTTATACGCTTTACAGTTAACTCCTAAATGAGTAATTTGAGAAACAAGATCATTAGCTAAGTCTACAGACTTGCTATATGAAAAAGCAATATTAGCACCGTGACTAGCTAAAGTTAAAGCAATACCTTTTCCAATGCCTCGACTAGCACCAGTAATTATCACTGTCTTCCCCTCTAATAAACTCATAACACCAATTAATTTGTAAAATTAGTGATTTATTAAAGAACCTGAGCAACTTTTTTTCCAATTTCTGCAGGAGAATCTACAACATGGATACCACATTCTTTCATGATTTTCTTTTTAGCTTCAGCGGTGTCTTCAGTACCATCAACAATTGCTCCAGCATGGCCCATAGTTCTGCCTTTTGGAGCAGTTTCTCCTGCAATATATCCAACAATAGGTTTTTTATTACCATTTTCCTTAATCCAGAGAGCAGCATCCGTTTCAAGTTGACCGCCTATTTCTCCAATCATTACTATGCATTCAGTATCTGGATCATCCATAAACAACTTTATAGCGTCTTTTGTAGTTGTTCCAATTATAGGATCCCCTCCTATTCCAATAGCAGTCGATATTCCAAAACCTTGTTTAACTATTTGATCTGCTGCTTCATATGTGAGAGTTCCAGATTTTGAAACAAGCCCTATTGTACCTTTATTAAAAACAAAACCAGGCATAATGCCAACTTTTGCTTCGTCAGGAGTTATAATACCAGGGCAATTAGGTCCAATTAAAGTACAATCCTTGTTTTTAATATATTGACTTACTTTAGTCATGTCAGAAATAGGAATTCCTTCCGTAATTGCAATTATAGTTTTAATACCGGAATCAGCTGATTCCATAATTGCATCAGCAGCAAATCTTGCAGGCACAAAAATAATTGAAGTATCAGCATTAATTTTTTCGACAGCTTCTTTCACAGTGTTAAAAACAGGCTTTTCTAAATGCATTTGACCTCCCTTTCCTGGTGTAATTCCACCAACTATATTTGTTCCATAGGCTATCATTTGTTTAGAATGAAATGTTCCTTCACTTCCAGTAAATCCTTGTACTAAAATTTTAGAATTCTTGTTTACTAATATGCTCATTAATAGGATTAATTTTTTACTCTTTCTAAATAAGATCCTTTTTCGGGATCAATTTTAATTGAATCTCCTTCATTTATAAATAAAGGAACGTTTATTGTTGCTCCAGTCTCTAAAGTAGCTGGCTTTGTTGCATTAGTAGCGGTATTTCCTTTAAGACCTGGTTCAGTTTCTGAAATTTCCAAAGTAACGCTTTGAGGCATTTCGACAGAAAGGCTAGATCCATCTTCTGTGTTTGTTAAAACTGTTACAATCTCACCTTCTTTTAAAAATAGACAAGAGTCTAATAAATTTTCTTCAATAGTAATTTGATTATAATCATCAACATTCATAAAATGATAAGTCACGTCTTCTTTATATAAAAATTGAAATCTATTAGTCTCAACCCTTACCTCATCAATTTTGTGACCAGCAGAAAATGTATTATCAATGACTTTTCCATTAGTTACACTTTTAAGTTTTGTTCTAACAAAAGCCGGACCCTTCCCTGGTTTAACATGAAGAAACTCAGTAACTTTATAAATATCATTACTATATTTTATACAAAGTCCTTTTCTTATATCTGATGAAGTTGCCATGGTTTTTAATTTTTAAAATAACCTTTCATTATTCCTCTTTGAGAATTTTTTATAAACAATATTATTTCATCCCTTTCTTTAGTTGCTTCCATTTCTGCTTCCATAATATGGACTGCTTGAGTATTATTATACTTTTTTTGATATAAAGTTCTGTATATAGATTGTATTTCCATAATAACCTTATTGTCAAACCCCCTTCTTCTTAATCCTACTGAATTAATTCCTACATATGAAACAGGTTCTCTAGCGGCTTTTACATATGGCGGAATGTCTTTTCTAACTAATGATCCACCTGCAACAAAAGCATGGTTACCAATAGAGCAAAATTGATGAACAGCGACCATGCCAGCTAAGATTACGTAAGATCCTACTGTAACATGTCCTGCTAAAGTTGAATTATTAGAAAAAATGCTATTATCTCCAACAATACAATCGTGAGCTATGTGACAATATGCCATTATAAGGCAATTTTTTCCTATAACTGTTTTATTTCTATCGGTAGTTCCTCTATTGACAGTAACACATTCTCTTATTATAGTATTATCTCCAATAAATACCAGAGTTTCTTCTCCATTAAATTTCATGTCTTGGGGAACTGCAGAAATAACTGATCCAGGAAATATCGAGCAATTTTTTCCAATTCTAGCACCACTCATAACTGTAACATTTGATCCAATCCAAGTCCCTTCACCTATCGTTACATTATTTTCTATAGTTGTAAAAGGCTCAACTACAACATTTTTTGCTATTCTAGCACTTGGGTCAATATGGGATAAAGGATTATACATTTAAGTTTAAGTATTTCTAATTATTTTAGCCGTTAATTCAGCTTCACTAGTAAGCTTACCTTCTACAAATGCTCGAGCTTTCATGTGAACTATTCCTCTTCTTAAAGGTGAAAGTAATTCGCATTTAAATATCAACGTATCACCTGGAACAACAGGATACTTAAATTTAGCATTCTCTATTTTTGCAAAAAAAGTTAAATAGTTTTCTGGATCAGAAACAGTATTTAAAATAAGGACCCCTCCAGCTTGAGCCATAGCTTCAATTTGAAGCACACCAGGCATAATTGGTCTTTCAGGAAAATGACCATTGAAGAACTCTTCATTTATAGTGATATTTTTCAAACCAATGATATGTTTATCTGAAATTTCTAAAATTTTATCGACCAATAAAAAAGGTGGACGATGAGGAAGAATCTTCATTATCTGATTAACATCCATTACAGGTGGCTTAGATAAATCTACTACAGGAGCGACATTTCTTTTCTCATTTTTTATAATAGATGCTAATCGTTTTGCGAACATTGTGTTTACATAATGTCCTGGTTTATTAGCGATTACTTTACCTTTTATTCTTGTTCCAATAAGAGCTAAATCTCCAATAACATCTAAGAGTTTATGTCTAGCTGCTTCATTTGGATAATGTAATGTTAAATTATTTAGAATACCATTCGACTGTACAGCAAGCTTATCTGTATTAAAAACTTTTCTTAATTTGAGCATTGTTTCTTTTGAAAGCTCTTTCTCAACATAAACGATGGCGTTATTAATATCACCTCCTTTAATTAAACCATTGTCTAACAACATCTCTATTTCGTGTAAAAAACTAAAAGTTCTTGCATGAGCAAAATCTGTTTTAAATTGACTCAGTTTTTTCATAGTGGCATTTTGAGTGCCTAAAATTTTTGTACCAAAATCAACCATTGTTGTTATTTCATAAAATTTTGAAGGAATTACAGTTATATCACTACCTGAATCTTCATCGTAAAAAGAAATGACATCTTTAACTATATATTCTACTCTATCTTCACTCTGTTCTTTAATACCTGCTTTAATTAGAGCTTCAACAAAATACTTGGAGGAACCATCCATTATAGGAGGTTCAGCAGCATCTAACTCAATTAATACATTGTCTATTTCAAGACCAACTAAGGCGGCTAAAACATGTTCAGAGGTTTGGATGTTAATACCATTTTTTTCAAGAGTAGTTCCTCTTTTTGTGTTAACTACATAATTAATATCAGCTTCAATAATTGGCTTATCAGGCATATCCATTCGACAAAATGCATAACCAAAATTATCCTCAGCAGGCTTAAAAGTTAGATTTACTTCATTTCCAGAATGAATCCCAACCCCCTTTAATGATACTGATTTAAGAATTGTTTGTTGTTTAGCCATCTTTATTTAAATTAAAAAGTTTGTCTAAAGATTTTATTATACTAGGTAGGTTCTTAAAATGAACATAAGATTTATTATAATCTCTATAGTTAATTGCTGGCATACCCATTACAGTACTATCCGAATCAACACTCTTCATAACACCAGATTGCGCTTGAATCATAACTCGATCTCCAATTATTAAATGTCCAGAAACTCCAGCCTGCCCTCCTATCATACAATTTTTTCCTATTGTTGTTGACCCTGCTATTCCAACGCAAGCTGCAATAACAGTGTTTTCACCTATGATCACATTATGTGCTACCTGAACCAAGTTATCAATTTTAACTCCAGTTTTAATTATAGTTGAACCTAACGTAGCCTTGTCAATAGTGCAATTAGCTCCAATTTCAACATTATCTTCTAAAATTACATTACCATTATGAATAACCTTAATTTGATTACCGTTTTTATCTAAATTAAAACCAAAACCATCAGAACCAATAATTGTACCTGCGTGAATTATACAATTCTCACCTATAATGCAATTATCATATATTTTTACACCAGGAAATAATATACTATTGTTCCCTATTTTTACATTTTCACCTATAAATACTTGAGGATAAACTTTAACATTTTTTCCTAAAATAGAGTTTTCTTGACAAACAGAATAAGCTCCAAAATATAAATCATCTTCATATTTAACATTATTTGAAATAATTGATGTTTTATCAATACCAAATAAAATTCTTTTGTTTTTATTAAAAGACTCAAGTAATACAGAAAAAGCCTTGTTTGGATCATCAACTCTAATAAGAGTTTTTTCAACAGGTTTATCTAGAACAAAAGAATTACTAATAATTATTATAGAAGATTTTGATGAATATAAAAAGTTATTATACTTAGGGTTACCTAAAAAAGATAAGGAATCTTTCTCACCACTTTCTATTTTAGAAAGTTTATCAATTGAAATTTGATCATTTCCTTCAACTACACCATCAACAATTTCAGCAACCTGATAGGCTTTTAAGTTCATCGACGCAAAAGTATGAAAAATGAATTAATTCAATTTATAAAGGATTAACAATATTAATATGTGATTTAAATTATAACTAAATTTGATTTTAATTAATGTCATATGATGAAACTTTTATGGGTTGACGATGAAATTGATCATTTTAAATCGCATATTCTTTTTTTAAATAACAAAGGATATGACATTGATATATGTATAAGCGGGCAAGAAGCGATAAAACTTATAAAACTTAATACATATGACGCTATATTAATTGATCAAAATATGCCAGGACTTTCCGGGATTGAAACATTAGATCTTATTAAAGAAAAAACATTAATTCCGGTAATTATGATTTCTCAAAATTCTGAAGAATCGACCGTAGAAGAAGCTTTTGGGTTAAAAGTTAATGACTATCTAATCAAACCGTTGAGTCCAACTCAAATTTTATTATCACTAACCAAGATTTTTAAAAACAAAGAACTAATTACCAACAAAACAATATCAAACTATCAAAAAAACTATCAAGAAATTAATTCTAAAATTAATTATTGTAATTCAATTAAAGAATGGATAGAGATTTATAAAATTTTAACTTATTGGGAATTAGAAATCAGTCAAATTGATAATAATGACATTTATGAGATTATAGAATCTCAAAAAAAAGAAGCAAACAGATTATTTGGAACATTTATTGAGAAAAATTATAAAAACATTTTATTAGATAATGATATTGACCTATCTCACACACTATTTAAAAACAAAGTTATCCCTGAATTAAGTTCAGAAAGACCCACTTTAATGATTTTGATTGATAATTTAAGATATGATCAGTGGAAATGTTTAGAACCAGATATAATTAGCGATTACAAAGTTACTGTTAACGAGATTTATTCTTCTATAATTCCTACAACCACTCAGTATTCAAGAAATTCAATTTTTTCTGGCTTATCACCAATTGAAATAAATAAAAAGCATAACGAATTATGGAAAAATGAAAATGATGAAGGAGGAAAAAATTTATTTGAAAAACTTCTTCTAAAAGAACAATTAGTACGGTTAGGTAAAAATGTTAGTTTTAATTATCATAAAGTAATTAATACTAAAGAAGGAATAAAGTATTATGAAAAACTAGAAAATGAAAAACAAAATGATTTAAGTGTTTTGGTATATAATTTTGTTGACATGATTTCACATGCAAAAAAAGATGTAAATTTTATTAAAGAATTGGCGAAAGATGATAAAGCTTACAGAAGTTTAACCTTGAGTTGGTACAATAATTCCAATCTTAAAAAAATAATTATAAAAGCAAAAGAGTTGGGTTATAAAATAATCATAACTACAGATCATGGAACAATTAACGTAAATACTCCATCGCTAGTTTCTGGTGATAAAGAAATATCTACAAATTTAAGATATAAAACAGCAAAAAAGATAAATTCTGAAACTAAAAAAGTAATTAAAATTGACGATCCTTCAAGTTTTTTATTACCATCAAATTATCTAAGCAGTTGTTTTATATTTGCTAAAGAAAATACTTACTTCGTATATTCAAACAACTACAATAATTACGTAAATATGTTTAAAAACACATACCAGCATGGCGGAGTTTCTTTAGAAGAAATGTTAGTGCCATTTGTTGTGATTAAGCCAAAGTAGATTATGGAATTTGAATATGACTTAAACAACATTGAAAAAGCAAGTGAGCTTGTTTTAAAAAGTTCTAAAAGTAACATTCTTTTATTTAGCGGAGTTATTGGGGCTGGAAAGACTACGCTAATTAAACAATTATGTAAAAATTTAGGAGTCATAGATACGGTAAACAGTCCTACTTATAACTTAATAAATGAATACATCACTAAGGAATCAACTGTATTTCATATGGATCTTTTCAGGATTGAAAAAATAGAAGAAATTAATAACTTAGGCTTATTGGACTATTTAGCAAGTAAAAATAAAGTCATAATTGAATGGCCTGAAATAATTATTGATCAATTAAATCAGAACTATTCTCATATTACAATAGATTATATTGGAGATGATAAAAGAAAAATAACAATTAAAAACAGATAACTTACCTATGAGCTTTTTAAAACGTTTATACTATTTCCTGTTTGGAACAACAATAGGAATAATTATCCTAATATTTATTTTAGATAAAAAAGAAAGTACTTTTAACTATACACCTAACAAAAGGGTATTAAATGATATCTATAAAAAAGAATGGGTTTTTAATAATAAAAACGAAAGTATAATTAAAAGCAAAGAAGGCTTTTTAAATATTTATGATGTAAATTTTTCAAAAAGTAATGTAAAATTAGATTCATGTAAAATATACATTATTGAAGCTGATATAAAAAGTAATCTATCAACTTTTAAAATTAAAAATTGTGAAAAAGTTGCATATTTCAATAAAGTAAAATAGTTATGACTTCTCTAAATATCTTCTTCTTTTTTCATTAATTATAAGTTGTAATTCCCTTCCTGTTTGACCCTTAACAGAAGTGTTTTCTTCTGCTCTTCTTATTAAATACGGCATAAGGTTTCTTACAGGTCCAAATGGTAAGATTTTAAAAGTATTATAGCCTTTATCAGCTAGATTATAAGTTATATTATCGCTCATGCCGTATAATTGGCCAAACCAAATTTTCTGGTCATTGTTATCAATATTCATTTCTTTCATAATATTCATAATTTTGATAACAGATTCTTCATTATGAGATCCACAAACCAAACTAATTCTATTTAAATTTTCAAATACAAAATCTAATCCAGAATCAAAATTTACATCGGTTTCAAGTTTGCTTTCACAAATTGGAGATTTAATATTTAAAGATTTTGCTGTTAACCTTTCTTTTTCCATATAAGCTCCTCTTACAAGTTTAAAACCAAATGTAATATCATTAATGTTTTTATCATTTAATAAAATTTTTAAATATTCTAATCTGTCCCATCTATACATTTGAACAGTATTAAACACAATTGGTTTTTTTTTATTGAATTTAAGCATCATTAAAATAGCTAGATCATCAATAGCCTTTTGAATAAAAACCTCCTCTGCATCTATTAAAACTTTAATATCATTTTCGAAAGCTTTTTGACATACTCTTTCAAATCTTAAAACAACTTTATTCCAAAGAATATTTTCGTCTTCATTTAAAGTTTCTCCATTTGTTTTCTTTTTAAACAAGTCTATACTTCCTAAGCATGTAGGTTTAAAAACTGTAAAAGGAATTTCAGTACGATTCTTTACAAATTCAATGATTGATAGCTTTTTATCATAACAGTTATCAAACTCCTCTTCTGAATTAAAGGCTTCAGTAGAAAAATCAAGCACTGAACTTACTTTTTTTTGATACATTTTTTTTATAATTGGGATACAATCCAATTCAGAAATTCCACCACAAAAATGATTAAATACACTCATTTTAATAATTGGAGTAACAGGTAAGTAGATTTTTAAGGCAATTTTTGTTAAAAATGTAAATATTTTTACAAGTGTCTTATTTTCTATAATCTTAAATAGGAATTGGGCTCTTGAAAGTTCGAAATTAGATTTTAATGAAAAGGCCTCCTTAGTATTTGAAAATATCGAATTCAATAATTTAAATTTTTATTATACTAAATTACATAGTTTTTTAAATAAAAAAGATGTTATTTTTGTAAAATATTTTAGACAAATGAAACCAATTAAGGCTGAAAGTTATTCTATTTTTTTCGAAAATGAAGGCTATAATACACTTAAGTCTCATTTAAATTCTTGCAATTATTCAAAAATATTTATTCATTTAGATTTCAATACGAATAAAGATTGTCTAAGTGTTCTAATTGATAAAATTAAAATTAAAGAATATGAAACAATAATTTCAAAGGATGGCGAAGATCATAAAAATATTGAATCATGTATGTTTTTATGGAATAAATTATCATCCCTTGGAGCAGATAGAAAAAGTCTAATAATCAATTTAGGTGGTGGAGTCGTTGGTGATATGGGTGGCTTCATTGCAAGTACATTTAAGAGAGGAATAGATTATATAAATATTCCTACAACTCTCTTGTCAATGGTAGACGCTTCTATTGGCGGAAAAACAGGTGTTGACTTGGGTGTTTTGAAAAATCAAATTGGAACATTTCATGACCCTAAAATGGTAATAATAGATCCAATCTATTTAAATACTCTTAATAAATTAGAAATTTTTAGTGGATATGCCGAAATATTCAAGCATTCATTAATTTCAAATTTAGACTTGTTTAATAAGTTAGTTTTTGAAAAAAACAATAATATAATTTATAATTTAAAAATTATCAATAAATCTATAGAAATTAAAAATAAAATTGTTCTAATAGATAAAAAAGAAAATAAGGAAAGAAAGGCTTTGAATTTTGGTCATACTTTAGGCCATGCAATTGAATCATTTTTTTTAAACACTAATAAAAGACTCTTACATGGAGAGGCTATTGGTATTGGTATTGTTTTAGCTTCATACATATCCAATAAATATTTTAATTTTTCTCAATTTGATTTAGATAGAATTAAAAAGCACATATTAAAAATTTATAAAAAAATTAATTTTTCAAATAGTGAAATAATGGAAATTATTAAGCTATTAAAACATGACAAAAAAAACAGTCATGGAAAAATAAACTTTATTCTTTTAAAAGAAATAGGGAATCCTGTTTATGATATTGAAGTTGAAAATAAAACCATTATTGATTCATTTCGATATTACGAAAAATAATAATTATGCTGAGTTTCTACTTGCATTTATATTTCCAAACAAAGATCTAGTAACCATTTTTTCATAAGTATTCAAATCCTTTTTAGAAACAACACCTCTTTCAATGTCTTTAATTTTTCTTAAAGCATATTGTTGAATGGTAATTAAAGGAAGAACAATTCTTTCCCTTGTCTGAATTGAAGCTTTATTTGCAGGTTCATTCTCCATAAGTTCCTTAAAACCTGAAAGTTTTAGTATCATTGATTTTGACAGTTTATACTCTTCATAGATTAAGGTCCAAAATTCTCCATATTCAGGATCATTTTTCATATATGAAGTTAATTTAAAAAATGACTTTGTAAGACTCATCATGCTATTAGAAATTAATGTTCTAAAAAATGAAGATCTTTTGTATAGTTTTTTGAGATCATTAAACTTATTTTGGTTACTATAATATTTTAATGCAGTTCCAACACCATAAAAACCAGGAACATTTTGTTTAAGCTGACTCCAACTACCAACAAAAGGAATTGCTCTTAATGCAGAAAAATCAAATTCTGCATCATCTTTTCCTCTTTTTGACGGTCTACTACCTATATTAGTTTTGGCGTAGTATTTAATAGTACTCATATGTTCTAAATAAGGAAGGAATTTAGGATGATTTTTAAAATCACTATATGCTTTATAACTAATGTTGGCTAAGTTTTCTAAAATAACTTTATCGTCTTTATTTGAACTATCATTACTATCATTTAATATTCTGTTTTGAATTCCAGAACTTAATAATTGTTCTAAATTATATTGACAAGATTGAACAGTGCCAAAATTTGAGCTAATTGTTTGACCTTGAACGGTAAGTTGAATTTCATCAGACTCTACAAAACCACCCATAGAAGCATAAAACTGATGAGTATTACCGCCTCCTCTAGCTGGAGGCCCTCCTCTTCCATCAAAAAAGAGCACTTTAATACCTAATTTTCTAGAAATAGTTGTTAAGGCTTCTTTTGCCTTTAATATGCTCCAATTAGCCATTAAGTAGCCTCCATCTTTAGTTCCATCAGAAAAACCAAGCATGATAGTTTGTTTATTCCCTCTTTTAGACAAATGATCTCTATAAAGTTTATTTCTATAAACAGATTCCATTACCATAGAAGCAACTTTTAAATCTGAGATAGTTTCAAATAAAGGAATTATATCTACAGAAGGTGATTCCCAATCACTTAACCTAAACATTGTAAAAACTTCAATAATATTTAAAGATGATTGATTATTACTTATAATGTACCTGTTTGATCCCTTTTCACCATTAGCATTTTGAATTGTTTTCATTGCTCTAATAGATCCTAAGGTAGAAATAGCTAATTCATCTTTAAAATGATCTAAAGGAATATTTCTTTTAATATTTGAAAGAACTTTTATTTTTTTTTCCTTAGATAGATTTAGGTAATTAGTAGGAAATATTTTGATAAGTGATTTTTGAGCAATTTTAAAAATATTTTCAAAAACTTTACTATGAATTCTTGAATCTTGTCTAATGTCTAAACTCGCAAAATGATAACCAAAAATATTAACCTTGTTTATCAAGTCATCCAAATCATCAATAAACAACGATTTATGCTCATTAGTCAAAATTTCTTTAATCTGATACAGCTTACTTTTAAGCTCTTCTAAACTAATTTCAGGTGGATTATTGTCGTTAAAAATACTTTTATATAGTCTATTCTCAATATCAACAACTATAGTGTCTATATTTTTAAAAGTAAGCCTTCTTCTAAGTTTTCTAATATCCCTATAGTAATTCTTAATCACATCACTTCTTAACTTCCTTGCAGTACTTAGCGTAATTTCAGTAGTTACAAATGGATTTCCATCTCTATCTCCACCAGGCCAAAACCCTAAATTAATTATATCATTATTAAAGTCTTCTCCATCAAATATATTCGATTTAATATATTTATAAATATTACTTATTGAATTGTAAAAAACATTCGACAAATACCAAGTAAGACTAACTGCTTCATCATATGGTGTAGGTTTTTTATTTTTAAAAAAAGGCGTTTTACCTAATTGAGAAAGTATAATTTTTATTTGAGCTAAATCATTTTCTTTAACTGCTGAAGTAAGGTCGGTAATGATCCCTAATACAGATCCTGGATAAAACTGAGTTGGATGAGCAGTTAAAACTGGTCTTAATCTAAACTTTGATAAGTAATCCCTTAATTCAGGCTTTTTATTTTTAGACTCAGCCTCTTCTTTTAAATTACGTAAAGTTCCTCTACCATCTAAATTATTTATATAAGAAAATGAAGCGTCTTCAACTGCATCAAAGAGGACAACCTGTCTTTCTATGTATTGAATAAATCTGAAAAGCAACGTAATCTTCTCTTTTTCATCTGAGTCCTTTAAATAGGTATTGAAAAAAAATTCTACTATTTGAGATGGATTATTGTTTTTATCATAACTTTCTACACAAATTTTTTCAAATAAAGGAAGCATAACCCCAGTATTTCCTATACTTTCGTATGGAAGAGTTGAAAAAATACTATTATAAACTTGGTACCTTGATAAAACTTTATCGTTAAATCTTTCTTTCTTGGTTAATTTTCTCACAAAAACTTAAAAATTACTATAATTCATTAAAAATTCTATGCATCAATCTCTTCTTGTCATTTATGCTTTCTTCCAGAGAAATCATTGATTCAGTTCTTGAAACCCCCTCAATATCGTCCATCATGAATATAATAGACTTCGCATGATCAGTGCTTTTAGCACGAACTTTACAAAATATATTAAACTTACCTGTTGTAATATGGGCTACAGTTACAAAAGGAATTGTTTTTAAATGTTGAAGAACAAATTTTGTATGATGAGTTCTTTCTAAAAAAATTCCGATATATGCTATAAAAGTATAACCTAGCTTTTTGTAATCAAGTGTTAAAGTGGAGCCTTTAATTATACCCGCATCCTCCATTTTTTTCACCCTTACATGCACTGTTCCAGCAGAAATAAGAAGTTGTTTTGCAATATCCGTAAAAGCCGTTCTTGTGTTCTCTATTAATAGATCTAATATTTGATGATCTATTTCATCAAGTTTTAATTTAGCCATTTTATTGTTTTTAAATTTAGAGAAGTACAAATATATTGAATTATTTTTAAATAAAATGAGAAATCATTGAATTATTCGCAATTTATTAATGATATCCATTAAATTATCAATGATAAAATTATTGGACATATCAAAACAATCTTTAATTTGATTGAAATCAACATTAAGATGACCTGACATGTTTGAAAAATGTCCATGTTTATCTATGTAAGGTTCAAATCTAATTTCTTTTTTATTAATATCTAAAACTTCTTTAAACATGATGCATATATCGATAGTTTGATTTTTATCAGAGAAGGTTTTAACATTTTTTAAAAAAATATCACAGAAAAAAGTTGAATTTTCTGGAATTAAGTAATAGTCTTTGTAGTCAATTTTTACAAAATCATTAAAAGCAATTGAATTTATGGAGTAGATCAAAGAATAACACATGTATTCTCTTGTTTTTTCTCTGTTATAATCTTGACCTATATGTCCAGATTCAAAAAGAATAGTAGGAGTTTTAAGAGATTGAAATGTGTCTCCAACGCAATTTTGATTATAATCATCATTATATCTGGAAATATTATCAGGAATAATTGAAGACATTTTACCTTTTACGAAAGCTATAATCTTCATACTCTCCTTTCTAGATTTAGTTTCAGATTTTTCAAAATTAGCAGAAGGAGATAAAAAAGATAATATAGAAGGTTTGTTATTTTTTACTGAGTAAATAGACCTTTGGTCATGTAGATTAAAACAGAAGTCGGGCTTAAATTGATTATAGTGATTCCTTAGAATACTACTCTCTATCTGACTTAAAGAAAGGGCATCTCTGTTAAGATCAATGTTGTTAATATTTTCTCTGGTATATTTCAAAGCTCCATCAGGGTTTAATATTGGTATAAGCATCAAAGTAACAGAAGAAAAAATATTTTTCTGATAATTGTTTAAGAATGATAAACAATCAAATAAAGCTTTTGTGGAAGTAGATTCATTTCCGTGCATTTGGGACCATAAAAGTATTTTAATTGGTCCAAATCCCATTTTAATCGAATAAATGGGAAGATTATTAGAACTATGACCTATAACCAAAAAGTCATACTTCATATTAAGTTTAACTATAGAATCATTGTTTATGTATCTGCCAAAAAGCAACTTTTCTTTATAATCTTGATATTTATCAATTTCTAATCCCATTAATTTATTTAGAAACATCAAAGTTAACAATACAAATGATTACAATTGTGAACAGTATATTTGTTTAAAAACTTATAAAAAATGATAAAATATTAACAAATGTATACATATAAATTATTAAATTGATTAATTGCTTATTTTTAAGCATTTTATAAATTTATATTAAAGTAGCACTTTAACTAAAGTCTTAATAAATAATTTATAATTTAGTGTAATTATGTAAAATATTTTATATAAATTTACAATTGTATACATGGAAAAATTCAGAGAAAGATTAAAAAAATTAATTGAAACAGAAGGTTTAACAGCTTCTAAATTTGCAGAAAAGATTGGAACTCAAAGGTCAAGCGTTTCACATGTTTTAAGCGGAAGGAATAAGCCTAGTCTAGATTTTGTGATTAAAGTAACTAATGCATTTAAAGACATCACTCTTGATTGGTTAATCAATGGAGATCCATCAGAAGAAGTTAGCAAGGAAAACAGTAATAAACTAACTCTTACTCCTTCTCTGCCAGAAAACTTAGAGAAATTGAGTGTCAATAAAAAAATTAAAGAAATTGGCTTTTTTTTCATGGATGGCACTTTTAAAATATTCAAGAATTGATATATCTTTACGTATGAATAATTTACGTGCACCATTATTTCTTTTACTACTATTATTAACCTCTTGCTATAATTCAGAAAGAAACTGTAAAGAATTTCAGGTTGGATCTTTTGAATTTCAATCAATTTCAGATAAAGGCGATACTCTTAAAACGAGATTTAAAAGAACAAAAGAGTTAGAAATAGGATATTTTAACAATAATATCGACTCAAACTCTGTTAAATGGGTTTCAGACTGTGAGTGCATTTATAAAAAAATCAATCCTAAATCACTAAACGAAAGAAAACCTGTTCAAATGAAAATATTAAGCACCTTTGAAGATACTTATGTTTTTGAATATTCATTTGTGGGAGATATTAAAAACACACAAAGAGGATTAGCTAAGAAAATTTCTGAGTAAATGTTAAAAAGTAAATATATTTTCAAATCTAAAAGACTTGGTTTTAGAAATTGGACAAAAGAAGACCTTAATTCATTTGCTGAAATGAATCAAGACGTTGATGTTATGGAATATTTTCCTAAAAAATTAACAAAACAAGAAACAGAGGAATTCATATATCGACTTCTAAAACATTATAATAAACATAGGTATAACTATTTCGCAACTGAAAGATTAGACTCAGGAGAGTTTATTGGATTTATTGGGTTAGCTTATCAAAATTATAAAACAGAATTTAATCCTGCTACAGATATAGGTTGGCGATTAAAAAAATCAGCGTGGAACAAAGGATATGCAACTGAAGGTGCAAAAAGATGTTTAAAGTTTGCATTTAAGGACTTGAATATTGAAAAAGTAATTTCAACTTGTTCTCAAAATAATATAAAATCAGAAAACGTAATGAAAAAAATTGGAATGATTAAAAAGGGAGAGTTCAATCACCCAAAGCTTAAAAATCACCCTAGTATCAAAAAATATATTTGTTATGAAATAAAAAATGAATAAAAAAGTATTATAACTGATTAAAATTCCAGTTCAGTCTGCCCCTCTTGGTTTTCTGAGTTTTTATTATCGTTTTCTACATTTTCGTTTTGAACACTGACCTCTTCATTTACTTCAAGTTCCATTATTGGAGTTTTTTCAGGGGGACTGTATGGAATCGGTTCAATTAAATTAATATTTTTTATCTTAAAAGAAGAAAGTTGATTGCCTAGAGCCTTAATTCCTTTTACACTAATCAACTCTTCAATTTTTTCAATTAAATTATCTTTTATTCCTTTAGATGTTTTTGAGAAACTTATATCAATTACTGGCTTCCAATCAGAGGAAACTATTTCTAACTGAATTTTAGAGTTTGATGGGATAAAGTATTGATCTACATTTTGACTTCCAGCTAAAAAACGTTTTATAAAATACTTGTCTTTATTTCCATCAAAATAAATTGCTGACAAAGGCTTGTCTATAATCCACTTCTCCAAAATAATCATATCCTCTGGAAAATGCATATTTAAGTTGGGCTTAACTGTCTTTAAAATGCCGTTTTGTTGAATAATAAGCAAAGAATCGTCTGCTTTAAACTCACCTAACAGTTCCCCCCTGTTCTCTACATTTAACCTTTGTATAGTTTCATCAAACCAAATCTTTCTAGGCTTCAGAGTAGACAAACCTTTTTCTTTGAATTCAATTTTATTTACAGTGTATTTTGTAACTATATTACCTTTAGAACTCCTTCCTTTTATTTCTAAATCAGCAAAATCTAATTCCCATTTTAATTTTTTTATCGAACCAGACTGTCTTAAAACAACATTTACTATTTCTGCCTCTCCATTAGGATTTGCTGAAAAGTAAAGGATTTTAGAACCTTCTGTTCCTCTTGTTAAATCATAATCTTTGTCTCTAGTAACTCCTGTAACACTAAATCTTTTAATATATGATGTTCCCTTTTTTCCATCCCTGTAAATCATGTTATAAACTGTTCTCTTGTCTTTCTTTTTAAAAACAGCTACATGCTTTATGTTTTTACCAATAAATTTTTTTGAATCTACTTTTGTAACCATCATCTTTCCCTCTTCAGTAAACGCAATAATATCATCTATATCGGAACATTCCTCAACAAACTCATCTTTTCTAATTGAAGTGCCAATAAAACCCTCTTCCCTATTAACATAAAGCTTTGAATTTTTTACTACAACTTTCTTAGCATCTACATCATCAAATATTCTAATCTCAGTTTTTCTTTTTTTATTTTTTCCATAAACAGATTTTAAATTTTTAAAATAACTTATGGCAAAATCAGTAAGATTATTTAAGTGAAAGGTGATTTTCTCTAATTCAGATTCAATAGATTCAATTTTTATTTGAGCTTTATCTATATCAAATTTGGAAATTCTTTTAATCTTTATTTCAGTTAACCTTACAATATCATCTTCAACAACTTCTCTTTTAAGATTATTTATAAACGGTTGCAAACCTTCTGATATTGCCCTAATTACACCTTCCCAAGTTTCAACATTTTCAATATCACGATAAATCCTGTTTTCAATAAAAATCCTTTCTAAAGAAGCATAATGCCATTGATTTTCAAAATCACCTCTTTTATATTCTAATTCTAGTTTTAGTAATTCTTTAGTTCGATGAGTAGATTTCTTTAAAATTTCTGAAACACCTATAAACAATGGTTTATTATTTTCAATAACACATCCAAGTGGAGAAATTGAAGTTTCACAAGAAGTAAAAGCAAATAAACCGTCGATAGTTTTATCTGGGGATACACCACTAGGTAAATGAACTAAAACTTCTACATCATTTGCTGTATTATCTTCGATTTTCTTTACTTTAATTTTCCCATTGTCATTAGCTTTAACAATTGTATCAATTAAAGAAGATGTAGTGGTGGTAAATGGAATCTGACTGATAACTAAAGTATTCTTGTTTAATTGACTTATTCTAGCCCTAACTTTAATCCTTCCCCCCCTAAGCCCATCATTATAATTACTTATATCCATTATTCCTGAGGTAGGAAAGTCAGGATAAATAATGAATTTTTGTCCCTTTAAACATTTTATTGATGAGTCTATTAGCTCAATAAAGTTGTGAGGTAGAATCTTGGTAGATAAACCTACTGCAATACCTTCACCCCCCTGCGCAAGCAACAAAGGGAACTTAACAGGTAAATTTATAGGTTCTTTTCTTCTTCCATCATAAGATGATTGCCATTTTGTTATTTTAGGGCTAAAAACCACCTCTAAAGCAAATTTAGAGAGCCTTGCCTCTATGTATCTTGAAGCAGCTGATCGATCGCCAGTTAATATATTTCCCCAGTTACCTTGAGTTTCAATTAAAAGATCTTTCTGGCCAATTTGAACCATTGCATCTGCTATACTAGCATCCCCATGAGGATGGTATTGCATAGTATGACCTACAACATTTGCAACTTTATTAAAACGTCCATCATCCAAATCTTTCATGGAATGAAGAATTCTTCTCTGTACAGGTTTAAAACCATCTTCTAGTGAAGGAACAGCACGCTCTAAAATTACATAAGATGCATAGTCTAAAAACCAGTCCTTATACATTCCAGATACCCTAGTTAAAGAATCTTCTAATTCTTCTTTACTTATTTCATCTGGTTCTAAATATTCTTCCTCCATCTATGAATCTATTCTATCAAATTCAACCTTAAGATTATCAATTATAAATTTTTGTCTATCGGGAGTGTTTTTTCCCATGTAAAAAGACAATAATTCTTCAATACTAAAATTTTCATCAAGCATAACTGGATCTAACCTTATATTTTCTCCTATAAAATGCTTGAACTCGTTTGGAGAAATCTCACCTAAACCCTTAAACCTTGTAATTTCTGGTTTAGTTCCTAATTTATTAATAGCTTCAATTCTTTCATTTTCCGAATAACAATAAATTGTTTCTTTTTTATTTCTAACTCTAAAAAGAGGGGTTTGTAATATATACAAATGTCCTTCTTTGATTAATTCAGGAAAAAATTGTAAAAAGAAAGTGATTAAAAGAAGTCTTATATGCATTCCATCAACATCAGCATCTGTTGCAATAACTATATTATTATATCTTAGATACTCTATACTATCCTCTATATTTAATGCGGCTTGCAATAAGTTGAATTCTTCATTTTCGTATACAATTTTTTTTGTCATTGAATAACAATTAAGAGGCTTTCCTCTTAAACTAAAAACAGCCTGAGTATTAACATCTCTTGATTTTGTTATAGATCCGCTAGCAGAATCTCCTTCTGTAATGAACAAAGTAGAATCCAATCGATTTTCTTTATTCATATCGTTGAGATGAACTCGACAATCTCTTAATTTTTTATTATGAAGATTTGACTTTTTCGCTCTTTCTCTAGCTAATTTCCTTATTCCTGACAGTTCTTTTCTTTCTTTTTCAGCCTGGATAATTTTTCTCTGAATTTTTTCTGCAGTATCTGAGTTTTTATGTAGATAATTGTCTAAATATTTTCCTATGAAATCATTTATATATGATCTAACAGTAGGAAGCCCTTCTCCCATTTCAGTTGAACCTAACTTAGTTTTAGTTTGTGATTCAAAAATAGGTTCCATAACTTTTATACTAACGGCAGAAATAATTGATTTTCTAATATCACTAGCATCATAAGGTTTACCATAAAAATCTCTTATAACTTTTACAAGCGCCTCTCTAAATGCAGACTGATGAGTGCCACCTTGTGTTGTGTGTTGTCCATTGACAAAAGAATAGTATTCCTCACTATACTGAATCTTGCTATGAGTTAAAGCAACCTCAATGTCATCTCCTTTTAAATGAATGATAGGATATAATAATTTTTCAATGTCATTATTATCTTCTAAAAGATCTTTTAAACCATTTGAAGAAATAAATTTTTCACCATTAAATAAAATAGTTAAACCAGGATTTAAATAAACGTAATACTTAAGCATTTTTGAGACATACTCTGCTCTAAACTTATAGTTTTTAAATATTACTGTATCAGGTATAAAAGTGACTTTAGTACCCTTTCTTTTAGAGGTCTCCTCAACGTCTTTATCTAAAATTAAATTGCCTTGTTCAAAAAAGACAGACTTTATCTTGCTATCCCTACAAGAATCAACCTTAAAACTGGATGACAAAGCATTAACTGCTTTGGTTCCAACTCCATTTAAACCTACTGATTTTTTAAAAGCTCTAGAATCATATTTCCCTCCCGTATTCATCTTAGAAACAACATCAACAACTTTACCTAGTGGTATCCCTCTTCCGTAATCCCTAACTGAAACTCCGGAATCAGAAATCGAAATTTTAATTGTTTTTCCAGCTCCCATTATAAATTCATCAATAGAATTATCTAGAACTTCTTTTAAAAGAATGTAGATGCCGTCATCAGGTGATGAACCATCGCCTAATTTTCCAATATACATTCCCGGACGCATTCTAATATGCTCTTTCCAGTCTAATGACCTAATATTATCTTCAGTATAATTTGATGAAACTGACATAGCTACGAAAATAGCTAATATAGATGTGGATTAAAAAAAAATGAAATGGTGTTTTAATAAATTAATTAACAATAGAAATGATCTGTTGTTGAAATCTTTTTTAGTTAGATATTAAATTTAAAGTGCATAATATCGCCATCGTTAACTATATAATCTTTTCCTTCAATTTTTAATTTTCCAACTTCTCTAGCTTTCGATTCACTTCCAAATTTAATATAATTACTATATGAAATAACCTCTGCTTTAATGAATCCTTTCTCAAAATCAGTATGTATCACTCCTGCAGCTTGAGGAGCACTCATACCTTTCAGTATAGTCCAGGCTCTAACTTCTTTAACACCAGCAGTAAAATAAGTTTGTAAATTCAATAGATCATAAGCTTTTCTTATCATCTTAGAAGATCCTGGTTCGCTCAAGCCAATATCTGACAAAAAAACTTGTCTATCTTCATATGTATCTAGCTCATTAATGTCTGCCTCAATAGCAACTGCTAAAATTATAAATTCTGAATTTTCTTCTTCGATAACCATCTTAATTTGATCAACATGAGAATTACCAACAACAGCAGAAGATTCATCAACATTACATATATATAATACTGGTTTATTAGTTATCAATTGCATTGTATCAATTAAAATTTTTTCTTTATCAAAAAAATCGAGACTTCTTACAGGTTTAAAAGAATGCAAATGATTTATTAATTTAACTAAAAGTGTATTTTCAGCAATAGCCTCTTTATTTCCAGTTTTTATTAATCTAGCTATTTTATCTCTCCTTTTCTCTACTGTTTCTAGATCTTTTAACTGAAGTTCTAAATCAATAATCTCCTTGTCTCTAATTGGATCAATAGATCCTTCAATATGAACAATATTATCATCATCAAAACACCTTAAAATATGAATAATAGCATCTGTTTCTCTTATATTAGCTAAAAATTGATTTCCCAATCCTTCTCCTTTACTTGCTCCCTTAACTAATCCTGCAATATCAACAATTTCAACTGTAGCGGGAATTACCTTTTCGGGATTAACTAACTTCTCTAAATTTTCTAATCTTTTATCAGGAACACTTATTATTCCTATATTAGGTTCTATTGTACAAAAAGGGAAATTTGCACTTTGAGCCTTTGTGTTAGATAAACAATTAAAAAGTGTTGATTTCCCAACATTTGGAAGTCCTACAATACCTGCTTTCATAAATTAATTTTCAGGGTGCATAAATCTCTGCTTATCCATAAGAGTTTCTTCAGACTCAACATTATTTTCATCTGGAATACAACAGTCTACTGGACATACAGCAGCACATTGAGGTTCTTCATGAAAACCTTTACACTCGGTACATTTGTCTGAGGATATGAAATAATATTCATCTGAAACAGGTTCTTGCTCAATTTCTGCATTAACACTTTTTCCATTTAGCAAAATTAAATCACCTGATAAACTTGTGCCATCAGAATATTTCCATTCATAAGCAGCTTCATAAATAGCAGTGTTAGGACATTCTGGTTCGCAAGCACCACAATTTATACATTCATCAGTAATCTTTATAGCCATGGTTGTTACAAGATCTTTCTATAGATTTGCGTGCAAAAGTAATTGAATTAAAATTCCAAACCAATTTAGTGACTACAATAAATCAAAATATAGATGCTTTTCATAAACTAGGAGAACTCTTTAAAGATATTTCCAATCAAAGCAAAGACTCCTTATATCAAGAATGGATAGAAAAATTTAACAAAAAAATTGTATCTGCTTATCAATATAATAACTGGTTTACCAAAGATTATATTTTACTTTCTTTTAAAAATTGGAGTAAAGAATTGGTTGACGAAAATCTTTCTTTTTGGATTAACAAATACGAAAAGAAAGATTGTTCAAATAAGACTATCGCTATAATTATGGCAGGCAACCTGCCTGTTGTAGGGTTTCATGACTTTATATGTGCAACTATTTTGAACTACAATTGTTTGATAAAAATGTCTTCTGATGATAAAATCATATTACCAATTATAATAGATTTTTTAGATTTTTTAAATCCTGGATTTAAAAATAAAATTGAATTTACAGATAAACCTATAAAAAACTTTGATGGAGTTATTGCAACAGGAAGCAACAGCTCATTTAAATACTTCGAATATTACTTTAAAAAATACCCTAAACTTCTTAGAAAAACCAGACATTCAATTGCTGTTCTAGATGGCAATGAATCAGAAATAGATTTAGAAAATTTAGGAAAGGATATCTTTAATTATTTTGGAATGGGATGCAGAAGTGTTTCTAAAATTTTAGTCCCTAAAAACTATAATTTTGATTTGCTTTTTAATGCTTTGTTTAAGTTTAAAGAAGTGATAAATCACAATAAATATGCAAACAATTACGATTATAACAAAACAGTCTATTTAATGAGTAATCAAAAATTTATTGAAAATGGATTTCTAATTTTAAAAGAAGATAATAAACTAGGATCTCCAATAGGATGTTTGTTTTATCAATTTTACGAAAACTCTAATGATTTAAACTCTTATATAACTAATTATAAAGATTCATTACAATGTATAGTAAGTAATTTAAAAATAAACAGTTTTACTTGTTTTGGAGAAAGTCAAAGTCCAAAAATTGACGATTATGCTGACAATATTGATACATTAGATTTTTTGTTAAAAATATAATAATATCTTATCTATAAAACAATACTTAATTATTCATATTTTATTATTTTTGCACCTTATAAAATTCAAATGACAAAACATAATTTTAGTGCTGGCCCAAGTATACTGCCAAAATCAGTAATTCAAGAAGCTTCCAAGGGAGTTAATGACATTAATAATTCTGGGTTATCATTATTAGAAATTTCTCATAGAAGTAAAGATTTTAAGGAAATAATGCATGAAGCTACTTCACTAGCTTTAAACCTTCTTGGTTTAGATAACAAAGGCTATAAAGCTTTATTTTTACAAGGAGGAGCAAGTATGCAGTTTTTAATGACAGCTTATAATTTATTAGAGAATAAAGCTGGTTATTTGAATACTGGTGCTTGGGCTAGTAAAGCATTAAAAGAGGCAAAATTTTTTGGAGATGCAATTGAAATTGCTTCATCAAAAGATAATAATTTTAATTATATACCAAAAGAATATTCTATTGACTCTGATTTAGATTACTTTCATATAACTTCAAATAATACAATTTTTGGTACTCAAATTAAACATATCCCAGATACTGATGTGTGTTTAGTATCAGATATGTCTTCTGATATATTTTCTAGAAAAATTGATTTTTCTAAATTTGGATTAATCTACGCTGGAGCTCAAAAAAACTTTGGACCAGCTGGAACAACATTAGTAATTGTTAAAGAAGATATATTAGGAAAAGTTTCTAGAAAAATACCATCTATGCTTGACTACCAAGTGCATATTGATAAAGAGAGCATGTTTAACACTCCTCCTGTTTTTGCTGTGTACACATCAATGTTAACTCTTAAATGGTTAAAAGATAATGGTGGTATTGAAAGTATTGAATCTAAAAACAATACTAAAGCTAAACTAATGTATCAAGCTATAGACACAAATGAATTATTTGTGGGGTTTGCAGCTAAACAAGACAGAAGTTTAATGAACGTAACGTTTAATTTAGTTGATTCAAATCACAAGGAACTTTTTGATCAAATGTGTAAAGAAGCAAATATAAATGGAGTTAATGGTCATAGATCTGTAGGTGGGTATAGAGCCTCAATATATAATGCCCTAGAAATAGAATCTGTAAAAGTTCTAATTGATGTAATGAATGAATTAAAAAGAATAGTTTAATTAATAATAAATACTCATGATAAATGTTTTAGCTAATGACGGAATTTCTAAAAGCGGGAAAGATTCATTAGAAAAGGATGGGTTTAACGTTTCAACTGTAACAGTAGCTCAAAATCAACTAATTAGTTATGTTAATAAGGAAAATATTAGTGTTTTATTAGTAAGAAGTGCTACTACAGTTAGAAAGGATCTTATCGATCAATGTCCAGGGTTAAAAATAATCGGAAGAGGTGGCGTTGGAATGGATAACATTGATGTAGATTACGCTAGAAATAAAGGAATTAACGTGATTAACACACCTGCTGCTTCATCTGCATCAGTAGCAGAATTAGTTTTTGCTCATTTATATAGCGGAGTTAGATTTCTTTTTAAATCAAATAGAGCAATGCCTTTAGAAGGAGATAGTAATTTTAAAGGTCTTAAAAAAACTTATGCAAAAGGTGTTGAGCTTAGGGGAAAAACTATTGGCATTATTGGCTTTGGAAGAATTGGGAAGGAAACTGCAAAAATTGCCATTGGTGTTGGTATGAAGGTCTTGGCGTACGATAAGTTTTTAGAAAAAGCTGATTTAACTTTAGATTTTCATGATGGGAAAAAAATAAATTTTGAAATAAAAATTTCAAAATTTGACTACCTACTTAAAAATTCCGATTTCATCTCTTTACATGTTCCTGCGCAAAAAAACTTTGTAATTAATAAAAATGAAATTGATATGATGAAAGATGGAGCTGGACTTATTAACGCTGCAAGAGGAGGTGTTGTTAACGAAGTTGAGTTAGTTTCCGCTTTAGATTCAGGAAAACTATCCTTTGCTGGTCTTGATACTTTTGAAAATGAGCCTAAACCTGCTGTAAAATTATTAATGCATCCTAAAATATCATTAACTCCGCACATTGGTGCTGCCACAAACGAAGCTCAAGATAGAATTGGATTGGAATTAGCAGATCAAATTAAAAGTATATTAAGTTAAGATATGATTGAGAAACTAAAAAAAAAATGGGGAATTGACACTTTATTTCAATTCATTATAATCTTTATAGTATTTGGAGTAACTGGTTCAGTTTCTGCTAAATTATCTGGTCCAGTTACAGAATATTTAAATCTAAACTCATTACCAACATTAATTTATTGGCCTATAAGAATAATCATATTATTTCCCATTTATCAAGTTTTAATTGTATGGTTTGGATTTTGTTTTGGTGTATTAGTTAGTATTTTAACATTTCAAAAAGACACCTTTATTTTTAATTTTTTTTATAAAATGTCAATTATGATGTCTAAAAAAATGATTAAACTCCTTTCTTTTGGTTACCTATTTAAATAGCAGAAACATCTTAAAAAGAAACTAATAAATAAGGAACAAATCAAACTACTACCAACAAACACTCCTATCTATTAGACTTATTTCAAAAAAGAGTTTTTACTTTTAATAAGTTTTTTGACTTTAGGAGCTATAACCATAGAACAATAAGGGACATTTTTATTTTGTTCAAAGTAATCGTAATGGTAATTTTCCGCTAAATAAAATATGGTTTCTTTTTCAACATTTGTAACTATAGGGTTTAAATAAATTTTAGATTGATTTAATTCTATTATGTAATCATTTATAATTTTCCTTTCACTTGTATTGCTTGTGAAAATTGAGGAACGATATTGAGTGCCAATATCATTTCCTTGCCTATTAAAGGTAGTTGGGTCATGAGTTGAGAAAAAAATCATTAAAATATCCCTAAAAGAAATAAGTTTAGAATCATACTTTACTCTAATTACTTCTGCATGTCCTGTTAAACCTGTACACACATCACGGTAAGTAGGATTTTTTGTTTTGCCCCCAATATAACCAGGAGCTATATTAATAACTCCATTAATTCTATTAAAAATAGCTTCAGTACACCAAAAACAACCTCCACCTAAAATTATAGTGTTAATACTTGTCATTTTTATAATAAACCTTTTATTAACATAGTTGTCTAAAATTAACTTAATTTCGTCATTGTTTTAAATATAAATAAATATTTTGAAGAATAGTTTTTGTCTTTTTTTTGTCCTTATCTTTTCTTTTACCTTCTCTCAAGACAGAAAAATATTAAATATAAATAGATTTGATTCTCCTCCAAAAATTGATGGAATTTTAAATGATGCTAATTGGAAAACATTAATCCCTGCTACTAAATTTGAAAGGTGGATGCCAAATAATGGTTCTTCTGAAAAAGATGGATATGAACATTTTGTATATATAGGTTATGATGACAATGCAATTTATGTAGCTGGAAAATTTAATAATCCAAATCCTATTCCTGTTGAATTTAGTCAGAGAGACGATATATGGGAAATAAATGCAGAGACCTTTTTTATCTCTATCAATTCTTATGATGACAATATTAATGAACAAAGTTTTCAAGTTACAAGTGCTGGAACCTTAGGAGATTCATATACTTCTGGTGAAATGTCTGATGAAGATTGGGATTTTGATACAGTTTTTGAATCAAAAGTGTCTATTGGTAATAAAAGTTGGAGTATGGAAATGAGAATACCGTATAGTGCTCTAAGATTCCCATCAAAAAAAATTCAAAAATGGGGAATTAATTTTGGAAGAAAAATTGCTGAATCTGGTGAAGTATATACCTGGAATTTTGTTGATCAAAAAAATGCAAATTATGGTGAATCTATGGGAATAACTTCTGAGATTAAAGACATATCCCCCCCTATTAGATTATTCTTTTATCCATATGCTCAATCTTCTATAGACTTTAAAAAAGGAAGTAGTCCTTTAAATGGATATTCTGCTGGAATGGATTTGAAATATGGAATTAATAATAGTTTTACATTAGATGCAACTCTTATTCCTGATTTTGGACAAGTAACATTTGATGATAAAGAGCTAAATCTTAGTCCATTTGAACAACAGTTTGATGAAAATAGAGCTTTTTTTACTGAAGGATCTTCTTTGTTTAAAAAAGCTGATAGAATAAGCTTTAGAGGCGGTAGTTTCTTTTACAGCAGAAGAATTGGAGATGAAATAAGTTTTGATGAGGAAGATATTCTTAACGCTAATGAAAAGATATTATCCTATGACAGAAAAGCTGACCTGCTAAATTCAATTAAGTTAACTGGAACTACAAGTTCTGGACTTAGTATTGGTTTTATAAACTCTATTACAGACAATGCGTATGCATCAATAGAAAACTCATTAACAGGAAAAATTAGAAAAGAAAAAATTGCTCCTGCAACAAATTTTAATGTTCTTTCTTTAAATCAACAAGTATTAAATGAATACTCTACTATTTCATTTCTTAACGCTAACGTATACAGGATTGGAGAAGGTTTTGACAATTCTAATAATAGTGCTTTTGTATTTAACTTATTTGATGATAAAAGAAAGTTCAATATAAAAGGAAATGTTAACCAAAGTAATTCTCCTGTTTTTTCTGAAACTAAGGGATTTAGAGGGGCGTTAGCTTTTGATAAGTTAACGGGAAGTTTAAGATATGGATTTGGCTGGAGAGGAGTTGATGCTAATTATTATCAAAATGATTTAGGTTACTATAACAATAGAAATGATCAAAGTATTTACGCAAAAGTTAGTTACATGACTTTTAATCCTACAGATTTATACGAAAAATTACAAGCTTATCTATATGTGTTTGAGAGTAGTAGATTTTATCCAAAAATTAAAAAATCAAGCGGATGGAGATTAGGAGGTGAAATAATAAGCCCAAAATTAGAAGAGATTAAACTAGTTATTGATTATGATTCTAAAAATAAAAATTTTGAAGAGCCAAGAAGTAAAAATTCATTTATAAATGAACCCGCTAAATATGAATTTCAACTCCAATATAAATCAGATACAAGAAAAAAAATACAGTATTCATTAGGTATGGAACACTCTTATGCCGTTGAGGAACTTTTTGATGAGAAAAAAAATGATATAGAAATAAATTCAGGTATAGGTTTTAGATTGTCTAACAATTTCAATCTAGATTATGAAATAAAAAATGAAATAAATTATGATGATGTAGGTTATGTATATAAAGAAAATGAAAATATTTATTTTGGAAAAAGAGATGTAAAAGCATTAGAAAATAATTTAATATTAAATTATAATTTTGACTCCTACAAATCTTTAAATCTAAGGTTTAGACAATTTTGGAGTAGTGCTAAATATGATGATTCTTTTTTCTTACTAAACTCTAAAGGTGAAAGAGTAGTTTCCGATAAATCTATAATTGACAATGATCCTAACACAAATTTCAATTTATGGAATTTAGACTTGAGTTATAATTGGGAATTTTTGCCGGGCAGCAAATTAACTTTATTGTACAGAAATAATATTTTTAACGAAAATAATTTATCTGGGATTTCATACTACAGCAGTACTAAAGAGCTGTTTCAAAAACCAATTGATCATCAAGTTTCAATTAGAATAAATTATTTCTTAGATTACAATCTAATTAAAAGAAAGAAAAAAAGAATATAATTTTAATGATTTCAGCACAAAATATATCTAAAACATTTAATGGCAAGAAGGTGTTAGACAATGTAAGTGTAGAAGTTAAAATAGGAGAAATTATTTCTATTGTGGGGCCTTCAGGAGCTGGAAAAACTACCTTATTACATGTTTTAAGTACACTTGACAAGCCTGATCCAGATGATAAAACCAAGTTAATTCTTAATGAAAAAGAAATAATAAAACTAAATGATGATGATCTTTCTAAGTTTAGAAACACTCAAATTGGTTTTATTTTTCAATTTCATGAACTTTTACCAGAGTTTAGCGCTATTGAAAATGTTTGTTTACCTGGTATTATTAAAGGAGATTCTCACTTTGATATTATTAAAAAAGCCGAAAACTTGTTAAAATCTCTTGATTTAATCCATATTAAAGATCAAAAACCTTCTGAATTATCTGGTGGAGAACAACAAAGAATAGCAGTTGCAAGAGCTTTAATTAATAATCCGAATATTCTTTTTGCAGATGAGCCAAGTGGAAATTTAGATTCAAAATCTGCTGACATATTACACAATCTATTTTTTGAATTAAGAGATAAACTAAACGTTACTATTGTACTAGTCACACACAATAAAGAATTAGCTAATATGGCTGACAGAAAACTCAATTTAGTTGATGGTAAATGGACTAACTAAATTAGAGTTAAAAGAATTTTTGGATAATAAATTCGAACAATACAATCAAAAAAGTTTTATCGAATCAGATCCTATTCAAGTTCCACATAAATTTAAATTAAAACAAGATATTGAAATAGCTGCATTTTTGACTTCAACAATAGCTTGGGGGCAAAGAAAGACAATTATTAAAAATGCTAAAATAATGATGGAGAATCTTGATAATTCTCCATATGAATTCATTAAAAACTCTACAAAAAAAGATATTGATAATCTTCATGTTATACATCGAACATTTAATGAAATAGATTTTAGATATTTTATTAAAAAACTAAAAGAAATATATAACACCTATAAAGATTTAGAGTCTGTATTTTGTTTAACTGAAAATAATACAGACATGCATCATTCAATACATAATTTTAAAAAAATATTTTTTAATGGCAATCATCCATCTAGAACTACAAAACATATAAGTGATCCTTTTAAAGGTTCTGCTTCAAAAAGAATAAATATGTTCTTAAGATGGATGGTAAGACATGACAATAATAATGTAGATTTTGGAATATGGAAAAACATCTCTACTTCAATTTTATCATGTCCACTTGATGTTCATAGCGGAAATGTTGCAAGGAAGTTGGGTCTTTTAAAAAGAAAACTTAACGATCATAAAGCAGTAGTAGAGTTAGATTTGAACTTGAGAAAATTAGATAAAATCGACCCTGTCAAATATGACTTTGCGTTGTTTGGTTTAGGGGTATTTGAAGGATTTTAAAAATCTTTTACATGAAAATTCAAATCTATTACTATATTTGCCCAGCATTATTTTTAATGTTCTTTAAAATAACTTGATTGCATGTCTATAATACTTAAATCTGCAAAAGTTATAAATGCCGAAAGTAAATACAACGGTACTAAGCAAGATATTTTAATTTCTGAAGGTAAAATTCAAAAAATTTCTAAATCAATTTTATCTCCTAAATCAAAGGAAATTAACATAAAAAATCTTCAAGTTTCATCTGGATGGTTTGACAGCAGTGTCTCATTTGGAGAACCTGGATTTGAAGAAAGAGAAACTATATTAAATGGTGGAAATGTTGCGGCAAGAAGTGGATTTACTAACATATTGCTCAATTCAAACACTAACCCTGTAATAGACAATCAATCTGATGTTTCATTTATTAAAATAAAATCAAAAGACTTAATAACAAAAATTCATCCTATTGGTGCATTAACTATCGCTAGCAAATCTAAGGACCTTGCCGAATTAAGGGATATGAAAAATTCCGGTGCTGTAGCATTTTATGATTTCAAAAAACCTATAATTAATCCAAACTTATTAAAGATATCTTTACTTTATTCCCAAACTTTTGATACGGTCATAATGTCTTTTGGACAAGAAGATTCTGTTTCAAATAGTGGAGTTATGAATGAGGGATTAGTTAGCACTACTTATGGAATTAAAGGAATTCCAAACCTTTCGGAAGAAATTCAAATAAGCAGAGATTTAAAGATCTTAGAATATACTGGTGGAAAACTTCACATCCCTACTATTTCAACTAAAGAATCTGTTGATTTAATTAAAAAAGCTAAATCAAATGGGTTAAACGTTACTTGCAGTGTAGCAATTCATAATTTAATCTTCAATGAAGAAAAATTAAAAGAATTTGATACTAGATATAAGGTGTCACCTCCATTAAGGACTGATAAAGATAGAATAGCCCTTATTAATGCAGTTAAAAAAGGAATTATTGATATGGTTACAAGTGATCATATTCCAATTGATGTTGATAATAAAAAAACTGACATTGATAGTGCTAAAAATGGCACAGTTGGGTTAGAATCTTTTTTTGGAGCTTTGTTGACAATTTTTAGCTTAGATGAAAGTATACGTATTTTAACAAGTGGAAAACAAAGATTTGGAATTAATAACCATTCTATTCAAGAAGGATCTAATGCAGATCTTACCCTATTCACTAGTAATAATAATTATACTTTTTCAAAATCAAATATTCTTTCAAAATCAAAGAATAGTGCATTTTTAGGAATGAAAATGTCTGGAACTTCTTTGGGAGTTATTGTTGGTGAAAAACATATAATTAATGAGTAAACTTCCTTTTTTTTATTTAATTAAAAAGTCTTGCTTAGTTGATGTCCCCTCGCCTCTTCTTATTATGGCTCATGGTTATGGAAGTAATGAAAATGATTTGTTTTCTTTTTCTAGAGCTCTTCCAGATAAACTGACAATAGTTTCAATAAGAGGAGATATTAACATACAAAATATTGGTTACGCATGGTATGATATAAATATAGACTTTAATGGAAATAAAATCTATGACATTGAAAAAGCTATTGAATCCAGAGATAAAGTTGCTGATTGTATAGAAAAATGCACTGAGATTTATAATACTGACAAAAATAATGTAACTCTTTTAGGATTTAGCCAAGGATCTATACTAGTCAATGCTGTAGCACTAACTTATCCTGAAAAAGTTAAAAATGTAATCGCGTTTAGTGGAGTTGTAGATCCTAATATCATTAGCCTATCATCTAAATCTTTAAAAAATCTATCATTTTATATTTCACATGGTACATTAGATGAGGTATTGCCTTATAAATTATCAAAAGAAAGTTTAAAATTTTTAGAAAAAAATAATTTAAATTTTGTTTTTGAAGATTTTCCTGTTGGTCATGGTGTTTCTCCAGAAAATTTTAAATCTATGCTAAGCTGGCTGACTAAAAAATTAGTCTAAAAACAATTCTAATCGATCAAAAGAAAGGTAAACATCTTTTGGCAATTCGCTTTGAACTTTTTTATGAAAACCTAGCTTATGACTTATATGAGTTAGATAAGTTTTTTTTGGATTAATTTTTCTAATAAGAGTTAAAGCTTCTTGAAGATTTAAGTGAGAAAAGTGAGGTTCGATTCTAATTGCATTTAAAACAAGAATGTCAAGGTTTTTAAGCTTCATAATCTCTTGATCACTTATAGTCTTTAAATCCGTTAAATAAGCAAAATCTTTAAAACGATACCCAAAGACTTGTAAATCATCATGTAAATAGCTAATTGGAATAACTTCAAGGTTAAATAATTTGAAAGGGGTATTTTCTTTCACAATTTTAGGGTTAACAGATGGAGATCCTGGGTATCTACCTTCCTTTTTAAAAATATAGTTAAATCTAATAGATAGATTCTTCAAGACTCTTTGATGAGCATATATAGATAACTCACCCTTTCTGTAACAAAATGGCCTAATATCATCAATTCCTGCTGTATGATCAGCATGTTCATGAGTATACAACACTCCATTAAGACTGTTACAGTTTGAATATAACATTTGCTGTCTAAAATCTGGGCCAGTATCAATTACATATTTAAAATTATCCCATTCTATCATTATTGAAGATCTTAGACGTTTGTCTTTTTTATCTATGCTTAAACATACAGGATGAGTACTTCCAATAATTGGAATACCAGTTGAAGTTCCAGTTCCTAAAAAAGTTATTTTCAAAAAATTTATTTTAACCAAAAATATATTTTTTAATTGAGAAACTTTTTAACTTAGCATATATTATTATTACATAATGTCAATTTCTTTAAAAGGAGACCAACCATTTGAAAATATCCCATCTGTTAAGGCTAAAGCTTTAAGGATTAATTTAAACAATCATATTTACGGAACATTTGCTGAAATTGGTGCTGGACAGGAAGTGGCTAGACATTTTTTTAGATCTGGTGGAGCTTCAGGCACTATTGCTAAGACAATGAGCGCTTATGATAGAGCTTTTAGTGATGCAATTTATGGAGAAGAACCTGATAAGCAGTATGTTTCTGAATCTAGATTAAAAAAAATGCTTAGTCATGAAGTTAATCTACTGGAAACAAGAATAGGTAGAAAAAATCATCCAGATAAAATGTTTTTTACATATGCTAATACTGTTGCTACAATTGATTTTGCTAAAAAGTATAAAGGTCATGGATGGATGGGTATTAAGTTTCAAACTGATCCTAAACAAGATTACAGTGAAATACACATACATGTCAGATTTCACAATTTTGAAGCGAAAACTCAACAAGAAGCATTAGGCGTAATGGGTCTTAATTTAATATATGGTGCTTATTATAAACACGACGAACCTAGAAAACTTCTTAAATATCTTTATGATCATATTGATACTAAAGCTATAGAAATAGATACTGTTAATTTCTCAGGACCCCTATTTAAAAATGTAGATAACAGATTAATTAGCATGGACCTTGTAAAAAACGGAATGACTGAAGCTGTAATGTTTGGTCCTGACGGAAACAATATCCTTCCCGCACGGGTTTTATACAAAAAACATATTTTGGCAATTAGAGGAAGTTTCAGACCAGTGACTAAGGTAAACGAAGACATGCTTGATAAATCAATAGAGATAATTTCACATCAAGAAAATTATAATAAAAAGGAACATTTAACAGTCTTTGAAATAACGCTTTCAAATTTAAAAGCATCTACTAATGGAGATATAAATGAAATAGATTTCATACATCGCGCTACCTTATTATGTTCTTTAGGGCAAACGGTCATGATCACTAACTTTAAGGAATATTACAGACTCGCAGAGTATTTTTCTAACTACACTCAAGAAAAAATAGTTCTTACAATGGGAGTCAACAGTCTTATAGAAATTTTTGACGAAAAATATTATGATCATTTAAGTGGTGGAATACTTGAGGCTTTTGGTAAATTATTTTTCAAAAACCTTAAAATCTTTTTATATCCTATGAAAAACCCTGAAGATGGTAAAATTCTTAATAGTAACAACTTGCAGGTTGCTTCTAGAATGAAAAATCTGTACAAATTTTTTAAATATAACGGCAAGTTAATTGATATTTTTTCTTACAATGAAGATCTGCTTGACATCTACTCTGTAAAAGTATTGGCTATGATAAAAAATGGTGATAAAGATTGGGAAAATATGTTACCTAAAGCTGTAACTAAATTAATTAAAGAAAAACAACTGTTTGGTTATAAAAAATAAAGCTAATCAAGAATTTGACTTGTGTGGTCTTTAGTATTTACTTTATCTATAACTTTTGTAATCACACAATTTTCATTTATTATAAAAGTCGTTCTCATAATACCTTCATATTCTTTTCCTTGATATTTTTTTGATCCCCATACACCAAAACCTTTTATAAGAACTTTTTCTGTATCGGATAATAATGGATAAGGAAAGCCAAATTTAACTGAGAATAATGATTGATGTTTAATTTTATCTGCACTAACTCCAAAAATGGAATAGCCTGCATCTACTAGTTTTGAATAATTTTCTGATAAATTACAAGCTTGAGCGGTACATCCAGGCGTATTAGCTCTAGGATAAAAAAACAAAATAGATTTTTTTCCTTTAAAATGATCTTGAGTAATCAAATTTTCTTTATCATCAAAACAAGAAAAATCAGGTAATTTATTTCCAATTTGTAACATAATTATTTGAATTAATTTGTAGTAAATTTACAAAGTAATTATGAAAAAGTCAGATAAAATTATATATCTAATTGATACTTTAGAATTGCTTTTTCCTGAAGTGCCAATTCCATTAGATCATAAAGACCCATATACTTTATTAATAGCTGTCTTATTATCAGCCCAAAGTACAGACGTTGGCGTAAATAAGATAACCCCTATCCTATTTGCTAAGGCTGATAATCCTTATGATATGGTTAAACTGAGTATTGAAGAAATAAGGAATATTATTAGACCTGTAGGGTTATCTCCCATGAAATCTAAAGGAATTTATGGGCTTTCAAAAATATTAATTGAAAACCATAATGGAAAAGTTCCTGAAAATTTTGAGGATCTAGAATCTTTACCAGCAGTTGGGCATAAAACAGCTAGTGTAGTGTTAGCGCAAGCATTTAATATACCGACTTTTCCTGTAGATACTCATATACATAGATTAATGTATCGTTGGGGAATGTCTAGTGGTAAAAATGTAAAAATTACAGAGAAAGATGCCAAAAGAATTTTTCCAAAAAAATTATGGAACAAACTTCATTTACAAATAATTTGGTATGGAAGAAAATTTTCACCTGCAAGAGGTTGGAACATTAAAACAGATCTTATCACACAAAAAATAGGAAGAAAGTCTTTTTTAAAAAAATTAATCAATTAGTATTCTTAATTATAAATTACATATAACTTAATTCTTTTAGTTCATTCTTAAGAGCAGATTTGTCCATTTTTTTTCTTAGATTATTAATAGAATACCTTATCCTTCCAAGTGCCGTATTAATAGAAATGCCATTCATTTCAGCTATTTGCTTAAAAGTCAAATCTTCATAAAATCTAAGTTTAACTATTTCTTTTTGTGAATCAGAAAGTTGATCAATCATTTCTAAAAGAACCTTGGATAAAGTCTTGTCAGAAATAACTTTACCGTCATAATCTGAAAAATCAGAATTTAATTTTGAGAAAATATCATACATATCATTTTCATAATTCAATTTTAATCTCTTTACAGTCCTAAAATGATCCATAACTAAATTATGAGCTATTCTAAGTACCCATGGCAAGAACTTTCCTTGTTCATTATACTTCCCAAGCTTTACTTTCTTAAAAACCTTGATGAAAGTATCCTGTAATATATCATTAGAAATATCAGTATCTAAAACCTTTGAATTAATATAATTAAATATTCTTTGCTTGTGACGTAAAAAAAGAGTCTCAAAAGAAGAATTATCACCTAATTTATAACTGTCAAGAAGAACAGAGTCGTTTACATAATTTACCATAACCTAAATTTTAAATTAAAATATAATTTCTATTTATTTCGAAATAAAAAAGTAAGGTTCAGGTATAGGCTTATGTTTTAGGTTATACTCAAATTTAGTAAAATGATTTTAAATAAAAAATTGTTTAGCATTTAAGGTATAAAAAAATCATTTAAACCTTATATTTATAGATTGATTTTTAAACACTTTGAAAGATATTAAGTTAGATCCTGGATTTATTAAAATAAGAGGTGCTAAAATGCATAATCTTAAAAATATCGATTTAGATATTCCCAAAAATAAACTCGTAGTTATAACTGGACTTTCTGGTTCAGGTAAATCTAGTTTGGCTTTTGACACTCTATATGCTGAAGGTCAAAGGAGATACATAGAAAGCCTATCGTCTTATGCTAGGCAGTTTCTAGGAAAATTAAATAAGCCTAAAGTTGATAAAATAATAGGAATTACTCCAGCAATTGCAATAGAGCAAAAAGTAAACAATTCAAACCCGAGATCTACCGTTGGAACCACTTCAGAAATTTATGATTATTTAAAATTACTATATGCAAGAATTGGAAAAACTTTTTCACCAATTTCTAATTCTGAAGTAAAAAAAGATTCTATAAAAACTGTTCTTAGTAAAATTAAAAGTTTTAAAACTGAAGATAAATTTCTTATTCTCTCTCCTAAAAAGCTATTAAGTCTAGAAAAAAGTAAAGAAACCTTAGAAATGTTTCAAAAGCAAGGGTTTGCAAGAATTCAAATAAATAATAAAATATTAAGAATAGAAGATTTAGAAAAAATATCTAAAAAGAATTTCAATTTAGTAATTGATAGATCAATTTATGAGGATAATAAAGATTATCTAAACAGAACTTCTGAATCCTTGGAGTTAGCTTTTTATGAAGGAAATGGGAAGGTCACTATTCATAATCTAACTACTAACAAGAAGCATAATTTTAATAATAGGTTTGAAAAAGATGGAATAAAATTCAATGAACCTTCTCAACATTTATTCAGTTTTAATAATCCATTAGGAGCTTGTTCAAGTTGTGGAGGTTATGGTGATATTGTTGGAATTGATACTGAATTAGTTATTCCCAATACAGGATTATCAATATACGAAAGTGCTATAGCTCCATGGAGAGGTGAAAAATTAAAAAAGTACAAAAATGATTTAATAAAGAATTCTACAAGTTTTGATTTTCCAATTCATAAACCATATTTTAAATTAAATCAAGAACAAAAAGATTTATTATGGACTGGAAATAGTCATTTTAAAGGAATTAATTATTTTTTTAAAAAACTAGAAGCAAAGATTTATAAAATCCAAAATAGAGTAATGCTATCTAGGTACAGAGGAAAAACAATTTGTAATAATTGTAATGGAAATAGACTTAAAATAGAAGCATCTTATGTAAAAATAAATGGAAAATCTATTATTGATTTAGTTCAAATGCCTATCGATTCTCTTTTAAAATTTATGTTATTACTTAAATTAGATTCTTATGAAGAAAAACTAGCAAATAGAATAGTAAAAGAGATTCAAAACAGATTAGAATTTATATGTAATGTTGGACTTGGTTATTTAACCATTAATAGAAAATCCAGTACTTTATCAGGTGGTGAATCACAAAGAATAAATCTAGCTAATTCACTTGGAAGCTCATTAGTAAGTTCATTATATGTATTGGATGAACCAAGCATAGGATTACATCCTAGAGACACAGAAAAATTAATAAGCATTCTTATTGACTTAAAAAACATAGGTAATACTGTATTGGTAGTTGAACACGATGAAGATATAATAAGATCAGCTGATCAGATTATTGATATTGGACCAGAAGCAGGCTCAAATGGAGGTAAAGTTGTAGCTCAAGGAACTATTAAAGATATTTTAAAATCAAACAGTCTAACTTCAAAATATTTAAATAATATTGAATCTATTGGAGAGCCAAAAAAAATAAGATATTCTACAAAAAAAATAACTATAAAAGGAGCTAGAGAAAATAATTTAAAAAATATTTCTGTTGATTTTCCTTTAAATAGCCTAATTGCTGTAACAGGTGTGTCTGGAAGTGGAAAAACTACACTCGTCAAAAAAATATTGTATCCTGCTTTATTAAAAGAAAAAGGAATATTTAAAAACAAACCTGGTCAATTTGATATTATAACAGGAGATTTAGACAAAATTGATGAAATTGAGTATATTGATCAAAATCCTATTGGCTTATCTTCAAGATCTAATCCTGTTACATACCTTAAAGTATATGATGACATAAGAAATTTATACGCTTTGCAGAAAGTTTCAAAAGCCAATAATTATAAAGCAAAACACTTTTCGTTCAATGTTGATGGCGGTCGTTGCGAAACGTGTAAAGGCGAGGGTAGTGTTAAGATTGAAATGCAATTTATGGCAGATGTCAATTTAGTATGTGAAAATTGTAAAGGAAAACGATTTAAAAAAGAAGTTTTAAGAGTAAAATTTAAGAACAAAACTATTGATGACATTCTTAAAATGACTGTTGATCAAAGCATTGAATTCTTCAATGATTCTGATCAGAAAAAAATAGCTAACAAACTCCAACCTCTTCAAGATGTGGGAATGGGTTATGTGCAATTAGGGCAAACCTCCTCCTCCCTTTCTGGTGGAGAAGCACAGAGGATTAAATTAGCTACTTTTTTATTAAAAGGGAATAATAGAAAAAAGATACTATTCATATTTGATGAACCTACTACAGGGCTTCATTTCCATGATATTAAAAAACTACTAAAATCATTTAATTCTCTAATAGAAAATGGTCACTCTATTATAGTGGTTGAGCATAATACCGATCTTATCAAATTTGCTGATCATATAGTGGACTTGGGACTTGATGGTGGTGAAAAAGGAGGTGAATTAATTTTTCAAGGAACACCAAAAGGTTTGATAAAAAACAAAAAATCTAGATTATCTAAATATCTTAAAATTAAAGGTGTTTAGAAAAAATTGATTTTATAGTTTGGTTAATATTTTTAGAAAGTCCCAGATAATATATTAATCCTAAATATATAATTGACACAATCAAGCTTCTTAAAACAATGTCAATTAAAGCAGAATACTCAAAGCCTATGTAATTGATAGACAAATACAATGCGCAAACAATTAGTAAAATTTTAATTGTGTTTCTGTTATATGGCTGAATATTCAATTTGTAATTAATATAAAAGACCTTTAATATGGTGAATGAAAATAAAACTATCAAAGTAGATATTGCAGCTCCATTTATTCCATAAATATCAATCAAAATATCATTTAAAAAATACACCGAAATTGCCATAGCTATGGAAAATGGTAAAGTGATTTTGTAGAAACTAGAAGTAGCTAAAATAGCAGGACCACATCCAAAACTCATTTGAATTAGTTTTGCTAAAGAAATAATTAACACCACCCAAATACCATCGGAGTAGAGATCATTATTCATTAATAAATAAAATGAACTGATATTCAAATTAATAATTAAAAAAATAAAGCCAGAAAGTATAAGTAAATTTGACGAACTCTTTTGGTAGAGGTTATTGAGTTCCTTAAAATCATTATTATTGATTGCTTTAGCTACCATAGGATTTAATATTTGAAACATAGCTCTACCAGGTATTTCAACAACCGTAGCAATAAATACTGCAACTGCATAGTAAGCAGTCTGACTAATAGCTTGTTTCTGCGGAATCATATATTTATCAATATCAATTAAAAGACTTGCAGCAGAACCAGCTAAAAGGATATAAATTGAATAAGAAAGTATTTCTTTATAATTATCAGGAAATTTAAATGAAAACCTTGGGATGTATAAAGAAAAAGAATACAGTATCATTAAAATTAACCTTAAATAATAAAGGCCTGTCAACCACCAAACAAAACTCTCTTTATCTAATATATCTATTGAGACTAATGTCAATAAAACTAATACTGAAATTCTTGGATAAATTTCCTTTAAAATATTTCCAAAAACAGATTTCAATTGAACTCTTGACCAAGCGTAAAAGACTTCAAAATATGATGTTGCAAATGAAACTAAAAAGATTACCCAAACATAAGACTCTATTATAGGGTTTTGAAGAGATAAAAAATCTCCAATTAAATCATGAGCTTTGACAACAAAAAAAGTTATAGGAATAATGACAATTAAAGGAATGAAAATGATACTTGAAAGAAAGGCGTCTTTTGTTATTTTATCTTTGAAAGAACTATAAAATTTTATTATAGTATGCTGTGCTCCAAGAGACATTATTGGTTGAAGAAGATTAGAAGTAGCCAACAAAAAAATGACTAAACCATAATACTCATCTTTTAGAAATTCCGGGTAAAAATAAAGGGTATTTATTGCGCCAATTACTAAAGCAACAGAAATAGTAAAGATATTCTTTGAAGTTTGCTTGATTACTATCCCCATTAATTAATAGTTTTTTTTAAAATTTCATCTACAGTTTCAGATAATTTATCAAAAGTATAATCACTTATTCCATCAGGTTTGAAATTATTTTTTCCAGCCTTATAATCAGAATAAAGTTCTAAAATATGATTTTTTAAATCAATTTTATTCGAATATTCAAAGACTCTTCCAGTTTTTGTTTTTTTAATAATTTCAGAAACATCACTATTTAAGTTAGAAAACGCTAAAATTGGACGTTTTACTGAAAAATAATAAAACAATTTTCCAGGAATTATATTATTTACGGAATCAATGTTTACACTACTTAAAAGAAGAACATTTGCTTTTGAAATTTCTATATCTAACTTGTCATTTTCTAAATACTTTTCAAATTCAACTTTTGATCCAATTAATTTTATATTATTATCATTAACAATTTCTTTGTCAAAATCTCCTATAAGCCTCACAGACAAATCATTAAAAAAAGTTTTATTTTCCAAGCAAATTTCATTTAAAACTACCCATAAGTTTTTTGGATTTTGAATTGATTTCATTACTCCAGTATACATTATCAAAAAACTACTTGTATTCTTAGTTTCAATAAATGATTTAAAACCATTAGTAATAGTGTGAGAATTTGAGTTAATTAAAGAATATTTTTTTGTTAAGGAAGGAGATGTTGTAATAATTGCATCTGCAGATTTCAAACATTTTTTTTCATATTCAACATGTCTTTTTCTTTGAAAAGCTGACATCGGAAGCAGTTTGAACTGAAAAAAGTCTGACCATGGATCTCTAAAATCAGAAATCCACTTGATACCTGTATTATTTTTGATATTCAAACCAGTTAAATGTGTACTAAAAGGAGGAGCAGTTGTTATCAAACAATTGATATTATTTTTCTTTATATATACGGTTGCTTGTTTGCTAACTTTTTTGATCCAAAACATTCTTGAATCAGGAAAAAAAATATTAGCTCTAATCCATAGAATGATTCTTTTAAAAATACTTGAAGAATTAATATTAACAGTATTGTCTTTTTTTAAAAAACTAGGTGGTTCTAAAATTGAAATTTTAAAAACTTTTATTGATTTATCTATAGTATAACTTAATCTATTGTCAACTATTGGGTATTTTGCATTCTTAGCAGTGAAAACTGTTACATCCCACCCTTTTTTAATTAAAGAATTTGAAAAATTAAGCCAACGTTGAACACCTGAACCACCAGAAGGAGGCCAATAATAGGAAATAATAAGAAGTTTGTTATTGATCATAATATTTCACTAGATTTTTTGAAATCAAATCGCTATTTAAATGATTCTCAATAGCTTGTAAACAATTTCTTTTCATTTTTAAACGTAATTCATTATTCTTATATAGATTTTTAACTTTAATTTTAAAATCACTTGAATCCCTAGACTTAAACAAAACACCTACTTCAAAATTTTCAACAAGCTCCTTTTGAGCATTAACATCGCTACAAACCAAGGGACAGCCAAAAGACATGTATTGAAAAACTTTATTAGCATAGGTTGTGTCGTGATGAATATTTGAATGAAGTGGTGAAATTCCCAAATCAGCTGATTTTAAGTAAGAAGGAAAAAGGCTTTCATCCTTCCAACCTTCAAAATCTATATAATTTTCAATATTGTTTTTATAAGCAAAACTTTTTAAATTATTATCATATGAGCTTGAACCAACTACAACTAACTTAATGTTTGGAATATCCATTATTAAAGCTGGCATTGCATTTAAAACAGTATCTATGCCTCTTCTTTCTGATGTGTTTCCTAAATACAATAAAACAAATGAATCAGAATACTTATCTAAAACAGATTGATTTATAAATGGATTAGTATAAAAACTCTTTGAAACAGAATTTGAAAAGACAATAACCTTATTACTATTGATCTTAATTCTATCAACTAATTCTCTTTTAGCAAGATCAGTAACTACTACTACAGAGTTAGAAATTTTACAATACTTTTCTTCAGCTTTTTTCCATTTAGATGGAGAAATAAATAATTTACCTAAAATACTATTTACATGTTTATAGAATTTCATTATTTCTGGTCTATTTTCATGTAAATCCAATGTAACATTTAAATTATAAGAAGAATTGGCTTTAAAAACAGAACTAGCTATTTGTAAATCATGGATATGTATAGTTTCTATCTTAAAATCATTTATAAATTTCTTTATCTTTTTGCTCATTATCCATTTATAAAATGGAAATGTATAGGCTAGAGCAGATAATTTATATAAAATATTTGTACAATAAAACCTAACCACATTAATTCCATTAACAACCTCTCTATCATTAAAGGTTTTTTCAAAAGACAAACAGAATAAATAAATTTCATTACCAGAATCAATTAAAGCTTTTGCTTCATTAGTAACCCTAGGATCTGGAGGATAGGGTGCGTCAAGAATCATTCCGATTTTCATAGTAACGTGATTAAAGGTTCAGAACACCTCTATAATAATTAGTATATTCTGTTTTTGATCTTTCGGCATAAACGGCATAATATCTATTTGTCAAGTTCCTTAATAAAGGTCTAAATCCTATTTTATAAGAAGGATTTTTCCAAAACTCTTTTTTAACTATTTTCCATCCAGCTTTCTCAATTAACATATCAAACTGCCATGGCTCAAATTCATGATAATGTCTATCTCTAAGGTCTGTTTTACTCTTATATGCATTAGCAAACCATAAATTTATTGGAACAGTTAAAAGAACTCTTTTAGCATCAAGATTTTTAAGTAAAGGATATGGAGAAACCAAATGTTCTAAAATTTCAAACCCAGTAACTATATCTACATCCTTTGGAATTAAAATATTTGGTTTTTCATCTAAATCTTCCCCATTTGTATTATAAACTTTATAATTATTTTGTTTCATGATTTCTGAAAAAGGGTTTGTAACTCCTAAATCAAAAACAGTAGAAGGTGCTGGACAAACACTTTTAAGCATTTTTAAAGTGTTCTTATATCTCTTTTTTGGAAAATTTTTATACATACTTTTTATTTAAAATAAATTTAACTAAAACAAGCAATAAAATTAAATAAGCAAAAACAGAAATAAATGATCCTCTTTTCACAACCAATGGGTTAAATTCAAACTTAATATCATGTGTACCCTTAGGGATTTCCATTCCTCTTAATAAGTAATTAACCTTATAATGATCTGCTGGGATCTTATCAATATAAGCTTGCCAACCTTTATAATAAAAAGCTTCAGAAAAAACAGCAAATTGATCTGTTGAAGCATTAGATTTGTACAATAATTTGTTTGCAGTTCTAGAAATTAGTGAAATAGTATTTAAGCTGTCTAATTCAAAAGATTTTAGTTTCAAATAATTATTCTGAGAAACAGAATTAATTTTTAAGTCTACTTCAGCTAATGAAAGTAATTCATTTTCAGAATTTTCTACATGAATAATCTTGTGTACATACCATGCGTTTCCAAAATTATCAGGATTCCTGCTTACTCCTAACGGATTATCTGGATCTTCCTTAATTATATATTTTACATTTAGCATGTTTAATACATCGAAATTCTCTTTAAGAATATAAAAGTCATAAAGATCTTGTATGCGCTTAGGTTTAGCAGCATGATACCCTGCTATTGATTTATGAAAATATGATGTTCTAGCATTTGAAAAACCTCTCTCTGGTTCAAAAACTCTATAATCAGAATTGTCTTGTAAAATCGCTTTATCTGCATTAGTGATTGTAAAAGGCACTTTTAAATTAGATTTTTTTACAAATTGATCAGCACTAACATATTCTTTATTAATACTCCATAGATCGAAAACAACCAGAATAATAATTCCATAAATAACAAAGTTTTTGTTTAAAATATTTTTCAGATATGTAAGTAGTAAAACAAATAAAACAAAGACAATTAAAAAAGATCTTAATGCATCTGCTTTCAATACAGCCTTTCTATCTTCTATTAGTAAATTTAAAATATCAGGATATTGTGAAAATATTTCAAAATTAGATTTAAAATCAAATAAATCATTTCCAAACAAATAGACAATTAATGTTAAAAAAGATACAATTCCGGTTAAAATATATAAAACTTTTAACTTGCTTTTTTTATCAATTTTTTCAGAAAAAAACTTATGAATTCCAAAAACTGCTACTAAGGGTATACAAAACTCTAATATTACTTGGATGGAAGAAACTGCTCTAAATTTGTCATAAAAAGGGAAGTAGTCAATCATTAAGTTAGTCAAGAAAGCAAAATTCTTTCCCCAGGATAATAAAAGCGATATTCCAATTGATGGTAAAAGCCAATTCATATTTATATTTTTAACCAGTAAGAGTCCTAAAAAAAATATAAATAAAATTGAAGCTCCAATATATGCTGGAGCAGCTACAATTGGTTGATCCCCCCAATAAAGTCTAGAATATTGATAAACCTGTTGACCTTGTTGAGGGTCTAAAGTTTTAATAAAATCCATAAGTTTTGAATCGTCACTAATTCTATCTGAACTAGCCCCACCCATAAATTTTGGAATAAACAGGTTGATACTTTCCAAAATTCCGTAACTATATTCCGTAATATATTCTTTAGACAATCCTGATAATGATTCCTTTTGAGAACCATCAGGGTTTATTGTTATTTCACTTTTACTTCTAGTACTAAATTCAGAGTATTCTTTTGTAGACAAAAGACCTGAAGCATTCATCATTAATGCTATAATAGAACTAAATGTAAATGTTGAAAGGCAATAGAAAAAAATTTTAAGATCTTTCTTTTTTATTAAGTCAATAAATAACACTAAAAACATGATTATAATAACAATCAGGGTATAGTATGTTATTTGATAATGGTTTGAGTGAATCTGAAGACCTAAAGCGAGAGATGTTATTAAAAAACCTTTCAAGAAGTCTTTTTTAAAAATCATTAATACTCCCATTATAATTAAAGGCAAATATCCAATAGCAAGTGCTTTAGTATTATGGCCAACTCCTAAAATAATTATCAAATAAGTGGAAAATCCAAAAGCAATAGATCCAAATAAAGCATACTTATAATTAATTTTTAAAGAAATAATTAATAAATAAAAAGATAACAAGTATAAAAACAAATAATCTGCGGGCCTGGGAAGAAAACGAATAGACTGATCGATTAATCTTAAAATATCGTAAGGATAAATTGCACTAACTTGAAAAGATGGCATTCCTAAGAAAGCATTATCCAACCAATAAGGTTCTTCATTAAAACTTTCTCTATGATCTACTATTTGTTTTGACATTCCAGTAAATTGGGAAATGTCAGGTTGCTTAATTCCTTTATTTGATATTACTGGATAAAAATATGTTAAAGAAAGTGATGCTAAAAAAACAATACATAATAAATGAAGGACTATATTTTTAAAGAATTTTAAATTCATATTAATCTAATTCTTCAAAATCAATGTATTCGCCAACTTTTTCTTTTTGACTTTTTTTAGGTTTTTTTTGTGTTTGATTAAATTCTTCATTCATATTTTGAAATTTATTTTTCATTTCATTTTTCATTTTATTTTTAAATCTCTTAATTACAAATGCTAAAATATAAGGACTCAATCTCTTAAGGATATAAGAAAAAATAATAAAAAAAAGAATAAACTTTAAAAAAGTGATCATTAGTAAATATTAAAAAAAGTAAAAATACAATTAATGAAGTTAATTAATAATTCATTTTAGTGTTATTCTATAATATTTAATTTTATATCTTTTCATCCAATGAAATTGCAATACATATTAACATTATGTTTACTGTTAAGTTTTAAAGGATTTTCTCAATACACGGAAACTATAAATTCTAACAGACCTGGTACTTCACAAGGAGCTTTTGCTGTAGGCAAAAACGTTCTTCAATTTGAAATTGGAGGTAAAATAAGTGACCTAAGTCATGTAAACTTTAAGAATTCAACCATTAATGAAACTCAACTTAATTATATCATTCGTTATGGATTTTTGAAAAATAAATTAGAAGTGATAATTAATGGGACATACAATCAAAATAAAAGCATAAACAAATTTATAAGTGAAGATGTAATAGAAGAAAAATTTTTAAACAAACAAACATTAGGGTTTAAATATCTTGTGTTTGATCCTTTTAAAAATAAAAAATGGCATAGCGTAAGCTTGTTAAGCTGGAAAAAAAATAGAATAATTAGATTAGTTGATTTTATTCCCGCATTATCTGTCTATGCTGGAGTTAATTATATTCCAAAAAACGGATACAGTTACGATGATCCTTTCACTTCTATTAAAAAAAGTGCAGAATACAATATTTTTAATCATAGTCTTTTTAATAAGGCTAATTGGAAAATGACAGAAAATGTAATAAGCCCAAAAGCTAGTATAATAACTCAAAATCATTTTATCGGAAAATGGGTCTTGGTTAACAATATAACCCTAGATAGAATAGGAGATAAAAATCCTATTTTAAACCATATAACTACACTAACTCATAATTACAACAACCCGAAGTGGTCTTCATTTATTGAATACGAAATGATTAAAAATGATATATACGCAGATAATTATTATAAATTTGGTGTTGCGTTTTTATTAAACAGAAATTATCAGTTTGATTCTAGTATAGGCACCAATATTAAAAATACTCCTAGAAATTTGTATTTTAATTTTGGTTTATCTACAAGGCTAGACTGGTATAGAGATGAGATACCTGTTGATAAAGAGGAAATAAAAAAAGAAAAAGAAAAAAAGAAAAAATTAAAAAAAGAGTTTAAGCTTTTAATAAAATCAGATAAAAAGAAAAAGAAATCTGACAAAAAAGAAAGTAAATCTATTAAAAAAGCTGCTAAAAGAAATAAATGATTTTTATAAAAATAGCTACAACATTAGAAGATTATAAAGCTTTTGTAAACTTTCCGTTCAAACTTTATAAAAATTCTAAATACTGGGTCCCTCCTATTTCAAATGAAGAACTTGAAATGATGGATAAAACAAAAAATCCTGTATTTAAAAATGCCGAAGCAGAGTATTTTTTAGCATATAAAAACAATGAAATTGTTGGAAGAATAGCTGCAATAGTTAATTGGTTAGAGGTTAAAGAGCAAAATAAAAACAAAGTACGTTTTGGTTGGTATGATGTAATTGATGACTTAAAAGTTTCAAAAAAACTAATTGAAGCAGTTATAGAGTTTGGCAAGGAAAGAAAGTTGTCTTTTATTGAAGGGCCTGTAGGTTTTTCAAATATGGATAAAGCAGGTTTACTGACTCATGGTTTTAATGAATTAAGCACTATGATAACTTGGTATCATAATACATACCAAAAGGAACATCTTGAAAAATTAAAAATGAAGAAGCTAGCTGAATGGGTTGAATATAGAATTCAAATATTTGATGAACAGAAAGCTCCAAAAAAAGTAAAAAGATTTTCCGATATAATAATGAAGCGTTACAATCTTCATCAATTGAATTTTAAAAAAACAAATGAAATTGAACCTTATTTTGATGAAATGTTTGAATTATTAAACCAAACTTATAATACTCTTCAAACTTTTGTTCCAATTCAACAATACCAAGTTGATCATTATAAGAAAAGATATTTGAGGTATATTCATCCTGATTTTATTAAAAGTGTTGCTGATAAAGATGGGAAATTAGTTGCATTTGCTATTACAATGCCCTCGTTTTCTAGAGCTCTTAAAAAGATGAATGGTAAATTATTTCCATTTGGGTTTTTAAGAATTTTAAAATCACAAATTTTTAATAATAGAGCTTCACTATATCTAATTGGTGTACATCCAGATTATCAAAACAAAGGAGTTACTGCTATTTTATTTAATGACTTACAAACTATGTTTAATAAAAGAGGAATTAAAGAAGTAGAAACAAACCCAGAACTTATTGAAAATAATTCAATACAAGCATTTTGGAAGAATTACGAAAGTGTATTACATAAGAAAAGAAGTACATTCACAAAAGAGATTTAATGACTAACCAAGATACAATTATAGCATTAGCTACGCCAAATGGTCTTGGAGCAATTTCAGTTTTAAGAATTTCTGGAAAAGAATCCATTTCAGTCACTGAAAAAGTATTTAAAGCTAAAAATAACAAGCTTTTATCAAAGCAGGATTCCCATACAGTTCATTTAGGTCATTTAATAAAAAAAGGACATCAATTAGATGAAGTATTAGTAACTTTATTTAAAGGACCTCACTCCTACACTGGTGAAAACACTATTGAAATTTCATGTCATGGCTCAACATATATCCAAAAAGAAATAATCAATTTATTTATTGATAATGGAATTAGAGTTGCTAATCCAGGAGAATTTACTTTAAGAGCCTTTCTTAATGGTAAAATGGACCTTAATCAGGCTGAAGCAGTTGCAGACTTAATAGCTTCGGAAAATGAAGGATCTCATAAATTAGCGATGCAACAAATGAAAAGTGGATTTAGTGATGATTTAAAAAAATTAAGAGCTGAATTATTACACTTCTCTTCAATGATTGAACTTGAGTTAGATTTTTCTCAAGAAGATGTTGAATTTGTTGAAAGAGATGAATTTAAAAAACTAACTAATAAAATCAAATTAGAATTAAACACACTTATAAACTCCTTTCAATCTGGAAATGTTTTAAAAAATGGTATTTCAGTTGCTATAGCTGGAAAACCAAATGCAGGAAAATCATCCTTATTAAACACATTACTTAATGATGAAAAAGCAATAGTTTCAGAAATTCCTGGCACTACTAGAGATAGCATCGAAGATTCATTAATAATTCAGGGGATCAATTTTAGGTTTACAGATACAGCTGGATTAAGAGAAACAACAGACTTTATAGAATCTAAAGGAATAGAAAAAACAATAAATAAAATAAAAAATGCTAAAATTTTACTTTATCTATTTGACGCTAACGACACTAATGTTAATGAGATTAAATCAAGTATAAATAATTTTAAAAGAGACGATCTTTCAATTATTTTGGTCAGAAACAAAATTGATTTAATTAATCAAAATTCTAAATTGTTAGATGACATAAAATCTATAAGTAAATCTCAATTACTTGAAATTGAAGCAACTGATGCAAAATCAGTTGAATCACTCAAAATAAGACTAATTAATGAAGTTGAATTATTAAATCCATATACAGACATAGTAATTAGTAATTCTAGGCACTACGAAGCTTTAATAAAGGCGCTAAGAGCTATTGAGGAAGTAAATGAAGGTCTAGTTGATAATGTTTCAGGTGATTTACTTTCTGTTGATATAAGAAGAAGTATAGATCATTTATCTGAAATTACTGGAGAAATAACTAATGATGATGTACTCGGAAATATCTTTGCAAACTTTTGTATTGGTAAGTAACAGCACTACTCAAACCTTATACTTTTCTTTTACTTTCACTGTTATAACCTGTTAATCTTTATATATTCTTTATACTTTCTTTTAACTTTTTGATGTTACAATAATGTTACACAGATACTATGCGTAACACTTTATGATTTTTTTTATACCTTTATAATGAAATCAAATTGTTATGAAAATATCCTTAATTAAAATCTTAAACAGAGATAAGACAAAGTATTATTTAAACATTAACACTTTTAAAGGCTATAAGATTATTAAGGATGTACGAAAACCTGATAGAATTCGTGAATCATTAAAAATGTTCTTATGGGTTAGTCCTAAAGGAACTAAACAGAAACAACACAACAAAGAAGTTGAAATAAAGGCAGAATTCAGATTAAACAAACTACAAGCTGAATACGACAGTGGCTTATACAATGTCTATAATCCTGAAAACAGAAAGATAAACTTTACTAACTATTGGTTGGAATGGGCAGATAACCATTGTATTGGGGATAATTCAGACACTACAAAGAAAAGAAGCAACTTCAGTCAATTCAAGACAAGTTTAAAGCATTTTAAGGCATTTACAGGTGACCAATTAACAATTGGAGACATTGACTTCAGTTTATGTGAAAGATTCGCGAGATACCTCCAGAAACAAGCAGTAAAACATTCAGATGGCAGTCGGTTAAAAACAAGCTCTATTAATACCTTTTATAAGAAATTTAACTTGGTAGTTTGGAGTTTATACAACAAGGGTTTGCTGGTGGGCACACACCCAGCACCAAGAAGATTAATAAGTCTCCCAGACATAGTCAAAAAGAAAAAAGAATACCTAACTACAGATGAACTTAAAAGTTTAGATTATAACGAATGCGATAATCCTCAATACGCTAAAGGATTTATGTTTGCCTGTTATACAGGTTTAAGGTCAAGTGATATAACTAATTTAAAGTGGGCAGATGTTAGGATTAAAGAAGATGGTTCTCAATACCTATACTTTTCAATGGAAAAAGGAGACGAACCTATTGTAATTCCTTTAATACAAACTGCTATAGAACTTATGGGAGATAGAGGACAAGATTCAGAAAGGGTCTTCCCCTACTTCACATATCACGGATCTAATAATAACAGATTATACTATTGGCTAAAAGATTCAGGAATTACTAAAAAGATAACCTTTCACGATTCAAGGGGGTCATTTATAACTAATGTTATTACTAAAACTAATGGGAATATAGAGGTTGCTCAAAGATTAGCAGGACATAAGGATATCAAAACTACTGCTGGATATAATAAGCTAATAGATGAGGGTAAAGATGAAGCTATGGACTTACTTCAAAAAGCATTAGAATAGAGGCATATAGGATGTATATTGTTTGACTATAAAATGTATATTGTTTGATTATAAAATGTATATAACATCCTATAAATCATATAGTTAACTAACCTTTAAATTGTTAAAAACTACACCACTTTGTGAATAAGTACTGCTTTTATTTATGATATTAATACTCTAAATTAGATATCAAATAATAACAAGTATGAGAACCAATACAAAATTCGTAGACCTTAACACTGAAGATACTTGTGAAGCCAATATATGTGATTTACTAAATGAAATAGGAATGCTTAAAGCAGAAGTTAAAGCACTTTCTAAACCAACATTAAATCACGAGGAAGCATCTAAATATCTTCATATAAGCCCAAAGTATTTATATAGACTAAATGCTAAAAACACAATCCCTTATTACAGACCTAATGGAGGCAAAATAACCTACTTTACAAAAGACCTTGATAAATGGTTAATGTCTTCAAAAAGATGGTCATTAAAGGAATTGGAAGCTGATGTCTAACAGGTAAAAGATATCTAAAACCCCAAAAAATCTCAATAGTAATTATTAATAGGAACTCACCTACTTAAATAATATCGGTTTTCTATTGATGGGAGGTGTTCGTATAACTATGTATAATAGTGAGGTTCTGAGTGTCTTAAAAGAAGAAGAAGATATGGCTATGGTTTAAACATTAACAACATCTGTTGCAACTTCTTTAGTTTTGAATATGTTTTTAATAAAGAACTCTTTAACACATTTTTCTTCATT